>OKWJ01000023.1_pt1 | contig 253203 bp, 247 predicted proteins | sample 1607121 | NCBI WGS metagenome assembly OKWJ01 (sample SAMN04414080, study PRJEB24778) | human gut metagenome | material: faecal | host: Homo sapiens | reverse complement strand
TTCAGGATTTTGCAGCCCTTCTTCTCAGCATTTTTCAGGAATGCGGTCTTGGACGGGTTGTAGCAGGCATCAAAATAAAACTGTCCTGGCCTGATTAGTTCAAATCTTTGTATATGGTTTTTTGTATTGCCCGTGGTTTTGTGTTCTGTCACCGTATTGAAGGTTTTTCGTCTTTCTCATACGGTCATAGAAATAATCAACGACAAGCCTGACAAAATACGGCATATTCCGCTGCATCCGATCTCCATTTTTTCTCTCGACGATTTCTTCGACAACTTTTTTCAGCGGCTTCTCCGCATAATCATTTCGTGCCGATACTTTTTCGTGATTGCTCAGGTCAAAAGTCGGTGTCCATGTATCCGGCAGTTTATAAACCGAGCCCATTGTATAGACACCGCTGCCTTTTTCGGCTTTCTTAAGTGACTCCCTTGTGATCTTTTTCATATCAAGGAATGGCAACCCGGATGATGCGTCTGCTCGACAATCTCCAATACAAGGCCGCCATCAATCGGCATATTCATCATGACGCATATAAGGTGCTGGCGGTTCTCATCCCCGATAGCGTTCAGCAGCTTCCGGCATTGTTTAAATTCCGCCTCCAGTTTATGGACCTCTTCGCAAAACAGATTCATGGTATAACCATCTCCTTTATTCAAGCGCTTAAACTGATTATACCATAAATCTATGAACAAAGTTTATCTGTAAAGAAAATTGATACAGAGTTTTTCAAAATCGGTCCATCTGCTCCTGGGTAGCCACCTGCCTACAACTTGTATTGCTATTTCCTATCGTTCCGAACAATGCAACCATTGTCCGGCAGCTGTTTCAGGTACCAACAATTCATACGCAATATATTCATAAATGTCCCTCAAATCCTGTCTTGCTTCAGCGGAATATGCCACATAAAAAATCATATGCCAAAATCTCTTTTCATTTCAGCTTCAATGGCATCTGATGAGTAAACTCTGCCAGCTTTTACATCAGACATACCTTTTTCAATTCCTTTATCAAATTGTTCTTTCGTAAGAGAACCATAGGTCAACGGTGCCGTTCTTGGTAATTTCATTTCAAATGGAATTCCCTTTTGCAAAACAATCTGCCGTAGAAACATTCCTACTGCATTTGACATTGGAATTCCTAACTGATCTAATACACTTTCAGCCTGTTCTTTAAGTTCAGGCTCAACTCGAGCAAACACATTTGCTGTTCTTGCCATAATCATCGCCTCCTTCAACTGTATTCTACCACATGCATTTTCTCTTCCTGCTCATTCTCTACAGGTTGCATTTTGGTCACTTCACTATGCTCTGAAACACCCATTATATCCTCAATCTCTGCCTCTATCTCTTTAATATCTATCTGAAGATTTGTTATGTACTGTCCTGCATTTCTATAAAACTCCGCCTGTTGTTTTGCAAATGAAACCCAGTCATTCTCTTTTCCATCAAATGGAGTATAGTTTCTTTCTTGTACCATTGTTTCTTCACCACCTTTATCATTAAATGTCGGTTCAATGCTATATCTTTGCTTTGTATTTTGGCTATTATAAACCGTTTCATATATATCTTCTCTTTGCAATCGCCTGTCTTTAAGTACACAGTTTTCAAACAACTCTTCATACTTTCTAGGTTTGTATTTTCTTGTTTCCAAACCTTTGATACATTTTAATGCCTGTTTTGCCTTAGCAGCATTCGCATTAGTTCCGAGGTTGTTTTGAAAGTATTCAATTCTTTGCAGTTCATCTTTGATGTCTCTTCTATTTTCCCTGCATACCCTTAACAGTTCAACCAGATCCGCAGCCTCATTATCATCGGTTTCACATAATTCAATATAATGAAGAATATCGCAAATCTTCTGATCTATATCTGAATGTTTTTTTGACAGCTCGTCTCTATAGTCCTTCAGACCTTCTACAAGATATGTAAAATGTGTAAGATATTCTGCCCAGTCCATTTCTGACAATTCATACGATGCAACATTCTTTTCAATCGGCTCTGTTACCTCATCGTATGTGAGTTCCTTTATTGGCGAAACAAATTCATCCTTAATATTTTCTTCCTGTTCTTCAATCTGTTCCCATAGGCACCTCCTATTCTAATGTTCCATCATTTTTACACACTTCGTTTATTTCAAAAAAATAAGAACCAGTAAGAGTTTATCTCTTATCTGATTCCTATTATAAAGACCTGGGTGTCCCATAAACACACCTTGCATATCGAATTTTTGTTCTCATTTTTTATATTGTTTTATCAATCTATCAATTTCAATGTTCATCATTTCGACAACATTATCCGGTCCAACAAGTGTTACGCCTTCACCAAGACTAATAATCCATGCTAAAAACTGTCTGCTGACTGCGACTTCCACATTGACAACAAAGCGTTTATCATCCAGCCTGATCATAGATACATCTTTACCAAAACGATCTATCATTACACCTGCAAAAGAGTTATCACACTCGATACGCACCCATTCCTCTTTTCCTCCATACATTCCAAACATTTTTCTGGCATATGCAGCCATATCAAATGATTTAAAAACCTGTCGTCCTTCTCTTCCTTTCCCATTTGATTTAATATAAATCATTTTATCTACACGAAAATGTTTAATTATCCCCTCAGAACTATCATATGCTATGAGATAATAATTCTCATCATCCCATGATAAAGACCAGGGACTGACCTCATAAAGTGATCCACCGTGCCGAAGCTCCATTTTTTTATCAACGTTCCACTGGAAGTACTGGAATGTTATCCTTGAATTCTCTGCTATTGCTGTATGTATCCGGTCAACATTGTAATAAATGCTTTCATTCATTGTCTTTACACGACCAGCCACAAACACCTGCCTATGTAACTGAGATGCTTCGTATTTGCTTGCAAGTCCCTCTATCTTTTTTATAAGTTCATTTGATTTCTTAGCCGTGATAAATTTTGCAGACTGTACAGAGTCAACCAGTAATTTTAATTCTGCCAATTCAAATTGCCTGTTTCCTATATGATATGAATAAGTCCTATCCTCCTGCGTTCCGATAACATCCAAACCATATACTCCGAGATTTTCAATGTCATTGTATAAGCTCTTACGTTCAGCACTTATATCGTATGCTGCAAGTGCATCAATAATCTCTGACATAGTAATACTGTGCGTTTCATCTGTTCTCTCCAAAAGGATTTTCATAAGATATATAAGTTTCAATTTCTGATTTGACGATTTAGGCATATCGCACCTCCAAACTACCTTTCCCCCTCATTCGCATCTTCCATCTCAACCTGTTCCTCACCAGCCCCATCTTCAAACCTCACACAGATCACTGCCTGTGGCCAGTTGACCGATACATACGCCTGTTTTCCTTTTACACTGGCCTCCTCATCAAATACCACAAGTAATTCTTTTAGGACTTCTTTTGTCAGATAGCCTCCACGCCAATGGAAAAGTAAAATCCGGTTCTTCTTAACGGCCTGCTTTGTACGGTTACGCACCTCATCAACAGTTGTCCACGATAATTTTTTCTCGCGATAATAAAAATGATCACTGTCTGTGCACTCCGGCACTTTCCATATCACCGGCTCATGGTCCCTAAAAATCTGTTTATCCGCCAGATTTACATAATCATAACGGACAGCATCATCCCGTGATAATGTGTTATCAAATGTCACATCAAGATGATAATATTTTCCGTCGATACGAATCACATTCCATGCATGACGATATTTAATTCCCTTATCGGGGTTTGCATCTGAAAGAGCAACAATACACCAGATACCAAGTTCATCGCAAAGTATTTTCACAGCTTTTGCCATGCCTTCACATACTGCAACGCCATTGCCAAGAGCACCTATGATTTCGTGGGAGTATTCCTTTTTAAGCTTGTCGTACTTCACATTTTTGACGATAAAATCATGTATGAAAAGTTCTTTCTCTTTTTCACTCAGTTTCTCAGCCAAAAGCGCAAGCTTTTTGACGCGGGACTTCATTGCCAGGCGATGTTCTTTTATCTTATCCCTTGTAAAAAGATACTCCGGTATGAGTTCAACCATTGTAGAATCAGGATAATATCTGTATGTAAATTTGACAGAATAGAATATTTCCGGGCAATCCATACGAACCATAAAATATATATCCGCCAGCTCACGGCTGCTTAGTTTAAGCACCTGAAACGACTCCTCCATTTTGAGAAGTCCCTCCTTCACGGCGTAATAAACTTTTTTCTGTTCTTTATTTAATTGATGATAGTAATAATCTTTTGCGGTTAAAGTCATGATGTTCTCCAGCTCTATTGGTATTACCGGCGGCTATTTTACATAATAAACATAGTTTTCTTTTCTCGGTGCCGGCGCATTGGCAGGTGCGGCTGCATATCCGATTGCGCAATGTCCAATTCCTTCATAATTGCCTTCAATGCCAAGATCTGCAAGAATCTTTTTTCCAAAGTCCGACTCGAACTCTTCTTTTGCCCTGTGAATCCAAATGCTGCCAAGTCCCAGGCTTTCCGCCGCATTCATAAGATTTCCCATGACAAGGGAACCGTCATACTGATAGGTTGGTATGTCTTTGTCTGCAAGAACAATCAGAATTACAGGTGCTCCATAAAATGGATCTGTCGCAGTCCCCATAATCTTTGCATTTTCTGCAGATAACCGGTCTCTTAATTCTTTGTTCGTCACGGCAATAATGATCGGGCTCTGTCTTCCCATACCGGTTGCCGCATAGGTACCAGCCTTTACGACAGCCTGGATATCTTCTTCTGATACCATTCTTTCCTTGTCAAAGTTTCTGCAGCTTCTTCTTGTTTCCAATACTTTTAATGTTTCGTTCATTGTGTTATCCTCCATTTCTATTGATCGGCTCAGATATCTGATTTTCCCGCCCTTTACCACTCCTGAAATCCACACAGCTTCGCCGACTCATACACTGGTTTTAATATATTGCCCAGCCTCTCCGGAAACTGCCCATCGTCTAACCCTTCTGCATAAAGACTGTTTCGGACATCCATATTATTGATATGATATTTTGCACATTCCTCAAACTTTGCTTTTGCAACCGGGTTATCGTCACAGATACGATAAGCTTTGTATTCTAACAGCGCCAATGGTTCATAATACTCTTCCCACCTAGGAAGTTTGTTCCCCTTACTGCTGTTAATCGTTTTCGTCGTCGGACTGAGATTCCAAAGTTCATCATGTGCTACAAACTGCCATGGGACAAAATGATCAATAGATATTTTTTCTTTTGACAAATTTATCTTTCCGTAAATATCTCTGATCGATGGATCTAACTCTATGAGTAAGTTCCAGTAGTCCGTCACTTTCGTTAAATTTCGTTTCTTCGGTTTTGCCAATTTATCTGCAATACCCGGCACGCTAGGATTCCGATCCTGCAAATATCCGATCAGATTATAATTGACCCAGTCTTTTAGAATCTCTTTATTTCGGATCAGATACTCTGCCCATTCATCATTTACTTCCACCCTTGTATCCAGCTTTTGAAAATCCATAAAATAATAAAGCAGGTGCTTCTGCCTGTTAATTTCCGCAATTTTGCTTTTGCCCGGAGATTTAATTGCCGGGTAAAACGGACTCTGCAGGCAATACGGAACATTTACGATGAGTTTTTCTTTATATTTATCGATCCTCGCATTTTCTGTTGTTCTTAAAAATTCATGGAGTTTTCCTTCCTCCACGGTAGAGGCCAGCTTATATTCCGTGGAAATATATCTTACTACTTCTTCCAGGTTGTCTGTCGTATTGCAGGGACCAAGCTTAAGATTAAATTCTGTCACCATATACCATGCGTGGACGATCATTTCATCTAACAATTCATTATAAGTAAATGATGTTTTTTCCACAGAAATTTTATTTAAAATTGCAAGCATCCAAAAATATTTATAACAGTTAAATACTCTGTTACGGTCAAACAGCCGGCTCAGATAGCCAATATTTAAATTGTCACTATACGGCAGATTCATACGACAGTCTCCTTACCCTTTTTATCATTTTTCCCCATGACTTAGATCATACCATCCCCTTTAAGAATGCTGTATCATCTCATCTCCAACTTTCTCAATCAATGTTACATCCGCCGGCAGCCACTCCACCTCGCCTAATTGCTCCCGCGTCAGCCACCTTGCCGCCTCATGTTCCTTCAGTACAAGCTCACCTTTTACAATTTCACACCAGAAGCAATCCATGGACAGATGAAACGTAGGATAATCATATTCGATCGTATCTATGAGTTTTCCCACTTTAATCTCTGTATCGAGTTCTTCCATAATCTCTCTTTTTAAGGCTTCTGTTGGAGTTTCCCCTTCTTCAATTTTACCACCCGGAAATTCCCAGCCGCCTTTTAAATCGCCATAGCCTCTTTGTGTGGCAAAGATCATTGGCTCACCTTGTTCATTTGCTGCTTTTATAACTGCCGCAACCACTCTGATTACCTTCATACAACCTCCACAAGTATTCTATTATGGCAATTTACGCATTGACAATGTATTCATAAATATCTTCCCGAACCGGCACATCGAGGATCCACTCTATCTCAACGGCTGTTTTCTCTGTATTTGCCATCGTAAACTCTTTTGCATTTCCACTGGCTGTCATGTGACCAAGATAATAAAACTCTTTGGAAATCTTATCATCCTTATTTTTTCGGACAAACAATTCTACCTGGATTCCTCTTTCTTTTGCCTTGAGAAAATTCTGTACATCTTCCGACTGCATACTTCTTCCCGATTTGGAAATCGCGATCAAACGGTCCCGAAAGCCCGGAACAAAATGGTCTTCGTACCTTGTGGTATCGCTGATATTCTCCGCTTTATCGTAATTGATAAACACCGGAAAAGTCTTTGTTTTTTTATCAAACTTATAACCACCAATATTTAATGGCACCTCATTTTGCTCCCAGTTAAGAAGACGGCACACATCTTCATATGTATATTTCTGATATAACACCAGATCTGTCTGCCCATAAGTCTTACTGTAATCTCTCTTGTAACGGCTGATTCCAAAATCCACAAGCTCTTTTAAAATATTGTAAAAATCATTGTTGGCAAGCATCTCGGCAAAAGATTTGGCTGGTTTATAATCCGAATCATCTTTCTCGATAAAAACACACTGCGCATACGTTTTCTTTCCCGATCCTGCCGGAAACTCATTTGTCATAACATGAATAATGTTCTCCTGCTGATCTTTACTCATCACTTTTCCATATGATTTCAGATCATTCTCTAACCCTGCAAACAAACCAATCTTTGAAATGCCCCGCGTATATACTAAGATTCTTTTTAGCAGCTGTAACTCCTGAATTCTTTTACCACTTGCTAACTTCTTTGAAACAAACTCAATGACTTTTTCTTCATCTTCCGATAAACGAATGGTATATTCCTTTTCATATTTCACAAGAAATTTGTAATAAGAACCAAGACTGTTATTATCAAAAATGCGAATGACATCCATCTCTCCATAATCATCAAAATCACGGAGTGCCGGAATTCTTCCAAGTTTATTTTTCAGGTTGTTATAATTCTCTTTGATAAGCTTAATATCACTAAAATTTGCATTGTCAACGGACGCAAATATTCTTTTCCTGCTTATTTCATCAAAATGAACGGTGGATGCTCCGGGAATTACCCTTCCGCCTTCCATAACATATCTCCGGATATTATCCTTGTTATAAGTGCGGTCTCCGGATAACGCAATCGGAATCATAAAATTATTGTTATAATTTCCAATGAAATCCAATATAACCACATACTCTTTTCCACTGGCTTTTCTAAGTCCGCGTCCAAGCTGCTGGATAAATACAATCGGGGACTGCGTTGGTCTTAGCATGATCACCTGATTTACCTCAACGATATCCACACCCTCATTTAAAATTTCAACCGAAAAAATATAGTCTAATGGCTGTCTATCTTCTGAACTCTCGTCCTCATTCATTGCCAGCCGCTCAAACGCATCCTGTCTTTCCTGTTCCGATGCGCTGCCATTTAAAGCAACGGTTCTGAAATTTTTACCGGTCGCCGGATTAATGATCTGATTGAACTTTGCGGACAGTTCCTCTGTTTCCTTTATATTGCTGCAGAAAATCAGTCCCTTCACTTTATCGCCGCTGTACCCATAATAATCTGCCTGATTCACAATATGTCTCACACGCTCATCACTTGTAAGCATGTTAAAATCTCTGGCTGCTTCCTCATCTCCAATCATAGACAAATCCGTAATCCCAAAATAATGGAACGGGCAGAGAAGATTCTCTTCCATCGCCTGCTGCAGTCGTATCTCGTATGCGATCTGATAATTGAAAATCTCATAAACATTTCTGCCTTCCACGTTATCATCACGTTTGTCCGGCGTAGCGGTCATTCCAAGCCATAACTTTGGTGTAAAATGATCCATGATTTTCCGGTAGGTATCTGCTGGGACATGATGTGCCTCATCCAAAACAATACAGTCAAATGCGTCTTTCGCATATTGAAGCAGATGTTCATCTCGATTCAATGTCTGAACTGTCGCAAACACATAATCTGCTTCATATTCATGATAACCGGCACCAACCAGTCCCATAGATACGGTATTTGCAAATACCTTCTCGTAAGATTTTCTTGTCTGTCTGGCAAGCTGGCCTCTGTGGACTAAAAAGAGAACTCTCCGAAAGCCAAGCTCACGCATTGCAAATGCAGATGCATATGTTTTTCCTGTTCCCCCTCGTGTCAAGTGTGTGATGGGAAGTTTTTGAGAAAATTTCATTTTCTCAAATGGCATCTTTACCAATAGCAATATTTAATTGTAAAGGCGAGGTGCAGGAGTCGAACCTGCGTCCTTTACCAAAACTGGTACTGCGCCTCTCCGCTGCGCTATCCTCGCTTAAAGCGGTGGCGGGTTATGACTCCCGCTTTACAATCACCTGAGTTACACCGCTATACTATTTTAAATGAACTTATCAATATACGATATCAACATATTCCAATCAGCAACATTAACGTCCAAATCTGATATATCTGTTATTACTTTTGAATTATTATCATCCAAATTGCCTACTCTATCTACTACCATTTTTCCTTCATTTCTCACTAAATCAATTGGATCACAACTTTCGCTTTCACAAAGAAACTCTCTAATAGACTCAAAATAATAATTATCTGCATCCTTTTGTATGTTTCTAAAAGCATTTATAGACACATCGGAATCCAAAGCATTATGTATCATTTCATGCATTTCTCTATTTTTTATAATAGCATTATATAACTGATCTCTATGATTATTCAATGCCTCAGCAGTTGGAACATAACTTGGATTTCCTTTCTTACCTGCATTTTTGTTATAACATTCGTCAATATTATCAAACCCACATAGCTCTTGTATTAAAATATACTCTTTGATTTCATTCCTCAACTCATCATATTTCTTATCTTTCATGCCGGCTATATCAAAGAAATGCCATCTTCTTAAATTTGTCAATATAGACCTGCCATTTTTCCAAAGAGATGGAACTATTTCTAAATACAATGAATTTTTATAGTATTTTCCACAATCGCCTTTTAGACTACCATTTAACATTTCATTGCTATTCGGTTCTTTAATTTCGAAAGTCAATCTTACTTGTAGCAACTCTTGTATTTTCGGATTTCTATTTTTATAAAAAAAATCCTTTGCGATTAACATATCTGGTACTGCCTTTGTAAGAACAGAATATTTCCTTCTATCATGTTCTATTGTATTAAATTGACGAAAATTTTTACTATCTACAATATCATATTCATTCATTATTTTATTAGCAAGAATGCTATCTATTAATGGATATACTATTAAGTCTTGAAAAGAATCTTCTCGAGGACTCATTTCAAGCAAATCAATGTATTTTTCTTCAAACCATGTCAAAGAATAATTTCTATTTAATAAATTTTCATTCAAATTATTTATCACCCTTTTCTCTCTGTATATTTCAACAATTATTTTTATCTGTTTGCTACATTTCTTACCCAAAAGTGATTATCAACCTTTCCCTTGGAAATAATATATTCTATCTGCTTACCTTTTTTATTTGACACTCTGCTTACTATTGCAACTTTATTTTTATACACTTCATTATCCATAGCCTCTGACAGTCGTTTTAAAATCAATTTTTCACATTCCTCATTTATATTAATTAGCTTGATTAACGATATATATGCATAAAATCTTACCTCACTGTTCTCATTCCGGCTGAATTCCAAAAGGGACTGTAACATATATTTACTATTTTTAATTGATAATCCTAACTTTTCACATTCTGTTAACAAGCTATATAAATAACCAAGTATTGTGATTATTTTTGCATCATCGTTCTTCGCAATATTAGAAAAAGCCTCTATTACCTCTAGCTCACAATTTTGATTAGTGAACATTTTCCAAAACTGAAATGCTATCTGCAAACTACTCTCATTGTATCCAGCTACCAACAAAACATCCTTTCCTTGCAAAAATACATCTATATTTTGATTAATATCCTCATTAGCTACTTTTACACATTTTGCATTTGGATATCTCATAAATATTATTGTTATTAATTTCCAAGCATCCATCTTGCTTGACAAAGTTTGCCTTTCCGCCATAAGTGTTCCTATTGCAGCCCTCAGGATTTTTTCTATCTCATTTACACGCACTTTTACTTTTCCCATAGTAAGAATATTTTCTATTGTTCTATATGGATTGGTAACATATTCACTATAACACCCACCCTTACCTTGCGTTTCATTCTGTGATTCGATACATTCAATTAGTCTATCAATGTGTATATTTGTTTCTTCCAAATCATGCTCAAAAACATTTAAGCTGTATTCTTTGTTGTAAAAGTGCTCATACTTTTCTTTAACCACTTCATCTAATAGCGAAACGTCCTCTCTTTGCAATCTTACATTCTGAACAGCTGCAGGAAGTTTATGACATTGTTTTCTAATTTCATCATCATTGATACATCCTATAAGCCACGACATATATCTATTTATTTCTGTAGTACCAATCTTGTCTAATCTAATTCTACTTAACAATCCAAAAATGTTGTCATACCATCTCCTCAATTTTTTCTCCTTAAAACAATATGCCACTTCCAAGACATCACTTTGCGAAATTCTATACTGATTTCTTTCCAATGCTGATAAATACACTTTTGATATTAAATCACCCGCATATTGCTCGTCTGCCCATGTTAATATCTCAGACTTCAAATTTGTTGCCATATCTTCAAACTGTTTATCACTAAAATATGAACCCCAAAAACCAAACAACAAACACAACGAATTAATCCTTCTATATTTGATTTTTATCCTTGACACAGCCTCTATCCAATCGCTTACATCTTCTGAGGTCACATTATCAGTACAGATACCATATGCTTCTATAAACTTTGATAATTTCTTTTCATCTCCCACTATCAATAATAATTTAATTGTCGTAACTAAAATCTTATGGTCCCTATATTGTAAACAAAGTCCTTGAAGATAAGATACGGTTTTTTCTCTAATCATACTAGTATGCACTATCGAACCATATAATAAGGCTGCAACATAAATATCTACAATTTGATCTAATATATAATCAACACCACCAAATCTAATTGTAAATGGTGACTCGATTGCATTCTCCAACATTCCTTTTGCCACATTTTCATAAAAATTGGAAGAAAATCTGTCTACTACAGGAAAGAAAACTGGTTCGTCACTTTCATTTATAACATCTTGCCCCTGTGGAGAATACTCTATAACATTACGCTCTTGATTGATAATAACATTCATATTTCTTAAATCAATTGCAATGTCATTTATAAACCATCGTGGGATTTTTTTTGTTCCCAAAGCAATATTCAGTGCTTTAACTAAATAAGATATTGCTTTGTTTATTTCACCGTTCCAATACGATTCCATTGCGTCCAATCTATATATTATTGCTTTTTGCAAATTCCCCGGTTCATGCATATCCTTGACATATTTTTTTATTCCATCAAAGTCAATATCTTCTACGGCTTTGTTTCCCAGAATAACCTCTAACAACTCACCGCAAAGTCTATCAAAAGTATCTATTTTTTTAGGATAATCTCGTCCAATAATGACTTCACTATTTAACAACCATTTAGTATAATTACAGCCCTTAAAAGCATCTTTATTCAATATTGTTCGAATATCGCCCACTGTGTTCTCAACAGGATTAGCACTATCTGTTTCAGCTTCAATACGTGCAACCTTTGCATTGCAATAACTCAGATATGTGTCAATAATATCGTTTATCACACTTTCATATGCAATTTCAGGAAACTTAGCAAACTGGGAAATCACTTTGAATTTTTCTCCATTCGGCATGCCTATTATTTCTTTCTGTAGTTCCGTTGCTTCCTTTTCATTCTCATCGCAAAATAAAAATAAGCTTTTCTTTTTTAATTCCCTTCCTCTCTTTACCTCTTTCATTGTACCTTCGCCAATTCCGTCTTTATTATCGATGAGAAAGACAATAATGTCGGATCGTTCAAGTCTTCTCATATATGATGAGACAACATCACTTGTTGTTGCCCCTTCTTCCTCAAACATATAAACTTCACACATTCCTGTTTCCAAAAGCAACAATCTTAATGCTTCCCTAACTAATGTGTACCTTCCACCACAATTAGAACTAATAAATATATTCACTTTTTCTTTTAATCTTGTTCCTTGCATATTTTACCCTCCAAAACGAAACCATACATAAGCAAAAATACTATACCAATGTTAATTATACCACCCCACTTCCATCTGCTCCACCAAATATTCTATCTTTTTCGACCTTTCCCACCTCCCCAAACTCATCCTTAAACTTCCACTTTATCTCCACCCTATCCTTAGCATACACGACAATCTCCTCCACAAAAGCATCCACCATTTCCCTGTTAAGTCCCGTCAATTTCAACTTTCCTTCCAGCATCTCCAGGCCTGCCACTTCTGGCACATCCACATCTGCCATTTTGGTAACTGCTGCCATCTGCTCTTCGATATTCTCCTGTAGGCGCTCAAGCATCTGCTCATATGTCTTACGCTGTTCCAGATATGTTTCTTTATCTGTCATTTCCAGCTTGTAGCTTTCATAAGCTTCACGCAAATCCTTTTCAATTAGTTCACGGCTATGCTCCATATCTGAAAGATGCTTCTCTGCCTGCTTTAATCGCTCTGCCTGTTTCTCCCGCTGCATATCCACAACATTTCTGGAATCTACCAGGACATCAATCATCATCTGAAGTGCTTTCTTCACAACGCTCTCCATATCCGCATCCAGCACACTGATATTGCATTTTTCATCAGTCTTGTCCAGATAATGATTTGCACAATAATACTTCGGTCGACCGGCATAAGTATGAGACAGGCGATGCCCACAGTTACCACAGATCATTTTACCAGTCAGGCAATGTGTTTCATGCTTTCTTTTGGCACTGGCACATGTATTTCCTTTTCGCATGGCAGCGACTTTTTCAAAATCCGCCTTGCTGACAATTGCTTCGTGACAATTTTCCACACGCTTCCATTCATCCTCTGGAAGTGCTTTGGCGTGTTTATCGCCAACATTCTCACTCTTGAATCGGCTGTAAACCATCGTGCCGGTGTACTGCTCATTTCCGAGGATTCTTCCTATTGCAACATTATTCCAGAGAGGCTTTTTCTCACGATATCTGGCAAGTTGCTTTTCACTTCCAGACTGCATGGCAATATACACTCCCGGCGTATCTATTCCATCCCGGTTCAGTCCTTCTGAAATTTTGTACATAGATTTTCCAGACAGAAACTCTTTGAAAATGCGCTTTACAATCTGACTGGCAAACTCATCCACAACCAACTTATGCTTGTCCTCCGGACTTTTCACATAGCCATAAGGAGCATAGGTAGCTATGTATTTACCATTGCCACGCTTTGTATCAAGTGTCAATGATACTTTGGAAGACTGTTCCTCACTGAAGAAATCATATAGAATCCCCTTAAATGCAACATCAATCTCACCGATACCACCCACATAATCTGCGCTGTCATAATTATCATTTATGGCAATAAATCGCACACCCATAAAAGGAAATATCTGTTCAATATATTTTCCCTGCTCGATATGATCTCTTGAAAATCTGGAGAAATCCTTTACAATAACACATGAAATCTGCTTTCTTTTCACCATTTCCAGCATTCTCTGCATATCCGGGCGGTCCATATTTTTACCAGAATAGCCATCATCCACAAACTCAACCACACTCATTTTGCGAAGTTCCTTATTTTTATTAATAAATCCACGGATAAAAGCACGCTGATTGGTAATACTGTTGCTCTCATCTTTTACAAATTCATCTTCCTTTGATAATCTCAAATATATTGCTATCTGCTCCATTCTATATCTCCTCTCCGTCTGCCATCCTGGCATACTCATCTTTAAAATTCAGATTAATTACCAGCCTCTTATCCGGATACAGGTAAATGCTGTCGACTAGAATTTTAATCATATTTCTATCCAGGGTAACCGCACTTTGAAAACGATAAATTGCTTTCAGCCATTGTATCTTCTTCTCACAAAATCTCTTCACACGCCTGCGGCTTGCCTCTTCATCCGATATCTGTCCCCGAAGTCTCATTATGGCATCAGCATTTTTCTCCTGCCTGTACTTGAAATCAGCCTTAGTAATCTCACCGGTAACATAAGACTGATATGCCTTACTCTCTTCATAATTCTTTCTGTCAATCTGCTTCTGAATTTTCTGAATACGCACATCATGATTTTTCAGTTCCCTGTCCATCACACCTCGCATGGAAGCCTCCGTCCTGGCACTGTCTGTAAGTACTGCAATTTGAGTTGTAAGCAGGTTATGCACTACCTTTATAAGCTCCTGCTCCATAATGGTACAGCCACACTGTTTCCCACCGAAATCATAATTGTATCTGCAGGAATAAAAATACTGGCGCTCCAGCACTCCGTCCTTCTCCAGGATTCTGGAAGCTAAAGGAATTCTTCTGCCACAATTTCCACAGAATAAAATTCCTGCAAAGATATCCTCTTTTATTGGCAGATTCTTTCCCCTGCCAGATGTGAAAATGCTTTCTTCCACCTTCTTATCCATAACAGCTCTTACCCTATCGAATAGTTCCTTATCCACAATCGCTTCATGTGTATTTTCAACCACAATCCAATCATTTTCATCCGTAGCATGCCTTGCCTCGTTATCATACAGGCTGGTACGCCTTTTCCCCTGTACCATGTTCCCAATATAAGCCTGATTTTTCAGGATGTTGGAAATCGTACCGGGATACCACGCCTTTGCCTCTGCACCTTCCTCCACATAGAGATTCCCTGTTTTCAGATAATCTCCCGGTAATGCAAGACGATACTCCTGAAGTGCTTTCGCAATCTCCCTGAGCGTCACTCCATCTGCTGCCAGTTCAAAAATCTGACGGACAACTGCCGCCGCGTCCCTGTCTATCACATACTTGCGAAGTGCATCCCCGCTATCCACCTTATAACCATATGGTGCATTGCTTCCGGTAAATTTGCCCCTTTCCATATCAAGCCTGCGACTGACTGAAACACGCTTTGAAATATCCTTGGCATACATGTCATTCACCAGATTTTTCAACGCTATTTCCAACGCCTTATTCTGGTTAAATTCTGCTTCCGTGTCAAAATGATCACTTACCGATATAAAACGTACCCCAAGAAACGGGAATATCGTCTCAATATAGTTGCTGGCTTCGATATAATCCCTGCCAAAACGGGACATATCCTTCACAATAATGCAGCTGATTTTCCCTTCTCTGACATCATCCATCATCTGCCCGAATGCAGGTCTGTCAAAACTGGTTCCCGACACTGCACTGTCAACATATTCATGGTATTCTGCAAATTCAGCCTTATCCTTGATAAATTCTCTTAAAATACTCAGCTGGTTGGCTATGGACTCCGACGGTCTGGATTTCAGTTCCACCGACAATCTGGCATAAAGTGCAACACGAAAGGATTTTCTCTGCTTTACAGGTACACCAGCTGTTACCGCTTCCGGTATCTGAACTGCATTAAATCTGTTCTTCGTTCTCGCCATTTACACCGCCTCCTTAAGCTCCAGCACTGGCAAACCATCTACCATGGTGTACACAGGTTCCGCATCTTTCTCATTAACGACATCAAACAATCCGGTAACCTTTTCCATCTCCTGACGATACTTAAACACAATTTCCACCCTGAAATCATCATAGATCAAAATTCTGTCAATAAATGAAACAAGTGCCACACGATCCAGATTTCCAATCACCAGACCTTCACGAAACTGCTCCAGATCCTTTGCCACAACAATTCCATTTTCATATATATTGCGGATGATTGTCTCCTGCTCCCTGATTGCCTGTTCAAGCTCCCGCTCTTTTGCCGAAAACTCCTCGCGGTACCTTGTAAACTGCTCTTTGCTGATAATCTCATCACGCAAATCCTGATACAGTGAAGCCTTAAATGCAGAACATTTTGTAAGCTCCTGCTTCAGTGCAACAATCTCTTTATCATGGGCAACGGCCTCATCATAATTCACATTCAGCTCATCCAGATGTGCCAGCACCTTTTCACAGTCGCACATACTGTTGATATATCCCTGTAATTCTCCCAGCACAATCTGATTCAGGTCCTCCTCACGGATGCAGTGACGACTGCAGGCATCTTTACCGTTCCGGTTATAATTAGAACAGATATAGTTGATATATTCCCTGCCCTTGTATGACTCCTTGCGATGAACCATACTGCTGCCACAATCACCACAATATAAAATTCCCGCATACATATATGATTCGTTTTTTCCAGCAACTGCTATGGTATCCCGACTCATCAGAATCTGTACTGCATCAAAGTCCATCCTGCTGATAATTGCTTCATGCGCATTCTCCACTACCACCCAGTCACATTCCGGTACTGCTATTTCCTTCTTAACCTTGTGACTGACAGTTGTTCGTTTTCCCTGCGCCAATGTTCCGATATACACCACATTCTTAAGAATCCTGGACACTGTCTGGGCAGACCATTTTGACTGTCCTGCGCCTTTAAAACTGGTACTGTATTTTTCTCCGCATTTTGCCTTATATTCCGATGGTGCAAGCACGCCATTCTTGTTAAGAATCCTTGCAATTCCTGATGCACTCATTCCCGAAAGCTTCTTTGCAAATATCCCCTGAACCACACCGGCTGCATAAGGATCCGGCACCAGATGATTCTTATTATCCTCTGCCTTTTGATAACCATATGGTGCAAATGCGCCGATAAACAGCCCATTTCTTCTCAAAATGCCCTGACTGGTACGAACCTTCATGGACGTATCACCGTTATACTGCTCATTCAGCAGGTTCTTGAAAGGAATGATCGTATGCGTCTCACTGCTACTGGCAGTCAGGCTATCGTACCCTTCCGATACCGCAATAAAACGCACATTATATTTCTTAAAAGTTTTCTGTATCAGCTCATCCGCACCAATACGCTCCCTGGCAAGTCGGGATAAATCTTTTACAATAATGCAGTCAAGCTTCCCCGCTTTCATGGATGCCATCATCCTCTGAAACTCCGGTCTGTCAAAATTACTTCCGCTGTAACCGTCATCAATAAAAATATCCACCAGCTTCAAATCATCATTGGCACCTATAAATCCCTCCAGCAAAAGTTTCTGGTTGGAAATACTGTTGCTTTCCTTCTTCTCCAGTCCATCAATATCTTCATCTCCCTGAGACAATCTCAGATAAATTCCTGTTCTGTATATATCAATCTGTTTCTTACTCATTACAATTCCTCCTATCGTTCTTCAACTGCTGTAAAAATAGCTTCTATTGATATCTAAGTGACGCTTTCCGTTCTATATAGCAATTCATAACATCCGTAATGCTACAGCTTCCTGCAAAGGTGGACTGAACAGTATATTTTCCATACCGTTTCGCCTTTCCCTGTTGTTTTGCATCATGCTGCGAACACTCCGTCACATTCCGCTCTTTCGTATCTGTTTCCTGCAAAATACACTCTTCTCCTTCCCTTCAAAAATGAAAAACAGCCTGAAAATGTCCTCCTTATGGCTAAATCATGCGACACAAAAACCGCTCTCCATAGTTAACAAAGTCTCTTGTTACATCTGCTGTAACAACCGCGCTACATATCACATTTACACACGAAAGCCGAAAAGCACAAACCCTACAGAAAAGCTAAATAACTTACATCTTTTCTTCATTCTGGTTCGATATTCATTTCAACTTAAACTGTTTTGACGTCATATATTCTTATAATCTCTGACGCCATACTCTGCATCCATACGATGTTTCCGTATGTAAATATGTATGTAAGCTTGCGCTTACTTTGTTGACCATGGACAGCGGTTATTATTTCATGGTGTCTCATCTGCACCGACATTTTCAAGCTGTCTTGCTGTCAACTATTCAATTAGAAAAACTTAACATTGGTCATCACGTTGGCTAGGCGTTCGCAATGTTTTACAGGTATTGTGGCTATTTTTTAATCTGTTTTCCTGCCACATGCTTATATTACATTCCAAGCAAATATTTGTCTACCACTTTTTTCCACATTTTCTGACAAAATATAATTTTCAGCATTTTTACCAGTCACAACCATCACACGAGCCCTTATAAATCATCAGGCAGCTACTATTATGCTGCACTTCCACCTGCTATTTTCTGCCCCAGATATGCTATCAACAACTCTTCCAGAGTTGATTGTTCACCGTATGACATGGTTACTTTTATGGTATTTCCTTTACCCGTATCCACCTTAATTGTCTTTGCTTTAATATCTATTTTTTCTTCCATCTGCGTTACCTCCATTAAAAAAATCGCTACCCATAGCTCATTTGAAAATGCATAAACTATGGATAACGATTCTGGTTATCACTTATTCTGTTTTGGACTTCTCTTAACGTCCTATGAAGGTATACGCCGGTCTTTCTGACCCCTCATCGCCCCGTATACGTAAAGGTGTACTCATCTCCGGGAATTACAGACGAGCCACTATCTGTGTTCACGACGCCCTTCTCCATTCCGGAGAAGCACTATCTCCCCTACCTGCATTGCGGGGATCGGGACGAACTTCTCGCCCCTCATGGGTTATTATCCTTACGCAACATACCTGATCCCGCATTGCCCGAACTTCCGTCCAGCCTCTCAGCCTTCATCTCTCAATCCATCAGCCTACTAATATGATAACTGTGACTTTCATCCTGCGGGTATATGATCCGTAATTTTACTCAAATCTGTAACTGCTATTCAGTTGTCAATTTTCATTTTCTTATTGGCTTGTCTAAAGCCTGAATATAGTATAAACCAATCCAGTGTCGTCCACAAGGGACTATCATGGTCTATTTTTGCGAAAAAGGTGTCAGTTTGTGACCTTTTTCTGATTTATGCAAAAATATCATACTGCCTTCTGTCGTGATTGTACACTTCGGCAAAGTATGAAATTTGCAAATCGTGTATTCATTATACGATGGAGATATATGTTTGTCTATGGACATGGTTGGTGTTTTTTCAGGGATTCACACCAGAATCTGGTGGATTTTGTATTATTGCAAAATCATCATTGTAAGTCATCATATCGATAGCATTTGACTATCAATACGTTGTGCTGTATAATTATTATTGTATGTTCAATTTTAAGAAGGAGGGAAAATCATGGCATTTAATAATATTAATCCTATAGCAATTGACTTATTCTGCGGTGCCGGTGGACTCTCTTTGGGACTTGAACAAAGTAATATCACTGTTCCACTAGGTGTAGAAATAAATGCTATTGCGGCACAAACCTACACCAACAATTTGAATGGCAATGTTCTTCAGGATGATATCCGAAACATTACCGGTCATGAAATACTAGAACAGCTCAATCTTCAAGTTGGAGAACTTTTCTTATTGGCTGGTTGCCCACCATGCCAGACTTTCTCTTCGCTTCAAAAAGATGATGTTACAAATGATGCAAGAAACAACTTGATTTTTGAATATACCCGACTAATTCGTGAGACTCGTCCATTGTTTATACTTATGGAGAACGTTCCTGGTCTTGCAAACGGACGCGGAAAGCAAATTTTTGCTCAGGCACTTGCTGAATTAGAGCCATCATATCATGTACTATATGATGTTTTGAATTGTGCAGACTATGGTGTTCCCCAAACACGAAAAAGACTTGTTCTTCACGGAATACGTAATGATGTTTATCAATTACTTATACAGAATCAACCAAATTTTAAAATTAGTTTGCCATCAAAGACTCATACAAATGATCCACAGCAAAACCCTAATCTTTTACCATGGGTGACAGCTGGACAGGCGCTACAAAACAACGCATTACCGGCTATAAATGCTGGTCAACCTGCTCCCGTTGGATATCCAAATCACGAAACAAACGGACTTGCTGAAATAAATATACAACGTATACAATATATTCGAACTCATGGTGGTAGTCGAAACTGTTTACCCCCTCATCTACAGTTACCATGTCATCAAAGAAACAATGTTGGATATTCAGGTGTATACGGTATTATAGATGTTACAAAACCTGCTCCAACCATGACAGGTGGTTGTATTTGTTATAGCAAAGGCAGATATGGACATCCAACAGAAGATCGAGCTATATCCGTGCGAGAAGCCGCACGTTTCCAATCTTTTCCAGATACCTTTGTGTTTCATGGTAACAAAGGACAAACAGCACTTCAAGTTGGTAATGCCGTACCACCACGTTTGGCAAATGCTAGTGGAAATTATTTTATTAATTTGCTCAACTACTTATATACATTATAACGCACCTGGTTATTATCCCAGATGCGTTATTTTTATACTTCCATTTTAGCTAATGAAATGCCCACTCTATTACCATCTGCAAAAGCCCTATTGGCCATTCTTTGAGCAAAATTTTCTTTAACATTACCTATGTATTTGAATTCCTTTTGCGCACCTCTAATGCTACCTTGTATGGTACATCCCCGTTTTACTTTGTTATCAGTTATATATATACTACTTATTTTACTGTACCATTCCACCGAAATCACGTTACTATTTTTTTCTGTTTCAATCTCTACATATGAAAAATACTGTTTTTCTGCTTCTACAATGGCTCGTTTATCTTTGCAAGATTCTCCTCCGATGAAAATATAATTATTTGATATTTTTTCCGGTCTTCTGCAATCACATTTAGCTGTAATACACAACCAATACTCACACAAGCCATCCTCAGAATTTATGCATTGAAACAAATCGCCAAAGTCAATACTGTGTTCTATATTCGAAAGACTTCTATTCATAGTAATTCTTTCATTCAACTTAACTAATTCATTCAAAATATGAGTTGGTTCAACTTTCTCTCCTTTATCCACCATCATTTGTAATATTTCTTCTGGAATGGTAATACTTTTGACATCAATACGCTGAGTCATTTCCTCCTTAAAACTCTCTTTAAAAAATGTCTCTACGTCATCTCGTCCTTCTTCTTTTAACATCTTATTTGCATGATAAAAAAAGGCATCACTTGATATATTTTTAAAAAACTCTGTACGCTTATACAAAGCATCTTGAAATATATTAAAATAGTAAAGCCACAAAGCATCTAATATACTATTAGGTGCCTGTACCATATACTTTGCAATACTTGGTATTATGTTTTCAGGAACCACCTTACCAATTTGTTCACTCGATTCCTCAATATTTTTACCATAGACAAATACCAATCGACCATCAATATTTAATACCGTATCATCACCATTCCAAGATGCAATAAATTGATTCTTTTCAGGTAATAACTTATCAGACCAGGCAAAATATAATTTGTGCCACAAACTCTTGCTATTTTCCCCCATTCCATCAACATTTACAGTTACACCCAATTCTTTTACTTTATCTTTCAGCGGCTTTATATTTCCATTCTTTTTTTCAAAACAATCAATTATATCAGTAACAAATTCATCTTTTAACAACCCTTGTTCTTCGCATTGAGCTGCTGCATATGTTACTTCGCTTTTAGAGAAACCACAGTAATACAAACGCAGAGTTTCACATATGCCTGTCAAATTATGTGTATTAGTGTATATACAAATATATTGCACATTATTTGTTAAAGCTCCATCTATTATTTCTATAGCTTTTTTTATATCTGCAACTTCTGTTAACTCCCAATCAAGGATTAGTAAATCTTTTTGCCTCATCTTATCATTAATTATCTTTACATCCGTTTCCTGTTTATACGGAATAATTGTAACTGCACATTCACAAGATGAAGATATAGCACTATACATTTGTCTGGAAAAAATACATTTCTCTTTATTAGTTTCCATCACATCTTCATATGGTTCTAAAAAATCGTCATCTACGCATATTACATTTTTAATGGACTGATTAACAATTCCATTTAAAATTTCATTCGTATTTTCCATACCTATTCTCCTTCATGTTGACATATCACGAAACATGCACCATCTAATATATTATATTCTTTATCATTGGTTGCATAAATATCCATATCTATGGAATTTAAACATTTTTTGGCCAAATACAAACCTATTCCCCTACCAGATGCTTTCTTTGTATAAAAAATTTCAAAACACCTCGTCAACTCTGTATATGACATTTTGGCACCAGAGTTCATTATCAGTATCTCATTGTCCCTTATCTTTATTTCTATTCTTTTTCTTTCATTTCCATATGCAACCCAATAAATAGCATTATTAATAATATTTAGAAAAACTGGCATTATAATCGATTCAAAAGAATAAATTGTATAATTTGCAAATTCCTCCGAATACACAAACTCAATGCCATCTCTTTTTAAAACCTTGCCATAAAAATTGTCAATAACTTCAACGATATCCCTTCCCGATATATTTGTTTTATTTCTACGAGTAGTTCTATACATTGGCATCAACATTTTATGATTTGATTCAAGATGTTGGAACGACATTTTTAATGGATTGTATATTTCCAAAACCTCGGAAGACTTTTTCGACATATCTCCCAACTTGCTTAGTGCACTAGCAATTTGAGCATATAAAACATTAAACTGATGATCAATTACCTCGATTGACATTCCTATCTGTGCAAGCTCATAAAAAGAATCTATCTGTTTTGTCAATTCAATTTCTTTACTTTTATATGCTTCTAATGTCTTTGTATAATCCTTTTCAAATGTTATATTTTCAAATTGCTTTATGAAAGGAAAATATACGTTTTCATATTCTTGCCGAACAGAATTTAGTACTATATCAAGTTCTTCCATTCTCTTAATGGTCTCTTCTTCACTTAATAAATCAATATTAATTTCTGTTGGAGATAACCTGTATATTATACTTTTACTCTCCAATACTTTTTTATCAAGTTGCTTGCTTATTTCTTTAAAATTTTCAGAAATTGATTTCTCAACTGTATCAAACATACCTTCAATTTCTTTTTTCATTAGAGCATACTTATTGCTATATTCATCTTTCAGTATGTTAACATATACATGCTCATTTGCCGTTTTATCACAATCTTCAAGAACCTTTTCTAATTCATCCCTGTCATCTTCGTAATCATGCAGCAAATCATTTATAGAATCATTTCCAGTCAAAGTTATATCTGGAGAAACATTAATCCTAAGAGCATTAATATCCCTCTTTAATGAACCTAATTTAGCAAAAACATCCCTTGCTTCTTCATTAAGCGTTTTCTTCTTCAAGATAATTGTATCAATTTCCTTCTGCAAGATTAGAATTTCATTTTTCTTTTCTTCCATAACCTTTCGATTATCCATAATCTGCTTTCTGATTTGAACTACTGCTTGATAGTTTCTTTTCTTCTCTTGCTTTATTAAATCCTCTCTCTCTTTTTTCTTTTTATTTTGTTCTTTCTGCTCTTTTCGCTGTTCAGAATTTGTTCCATACTTTTCTTTTGCAATTTGCTTAAAAAACTCCATCAACATTGTCTTCATTGCCCTATAAGCATCATTTGCAACAAATCCTTCTCTTCCAGACTTATCAATCAATCTACTATTTTCCTTTTTTGTAATTCCTATAAAACCAAACATTTTTCTATGACTGAAATAGTAGATACCTGCACTCTTTGATCTATTTTTTTCAAATTCCAGAAAATCAAAATCTGTTCTTCCATAAGGCAAAACTCTAAACCCATCTCTATAAACATACAAGCCGCTGAAGACCTCTCCCTTATTTTCGTATAAGTGCCATTTTTCTTCCGACATACTTGTATTGGCCTTGGCCCCTTCCCAAAATGCCAATTTCAATCTCAAATTTCCAATTTTACATTTTGGACGTTTTCTAGATATATAACTATATTCCTCAACTTTTCCAAAGACCTTAATTTTCCCTGAAAAACATCCTGTGTCATCAAAGGATCCGTCTATCCAATGTTCACATGAAGTAAACTCTTCCTCACTGAAAAAATCTTTTAACTGTAAAAAATCATGTTCATTTCCATCCGGGGTATAAATCGTAAAGCTAGGCGTCTTACCAATATCTTCCCCTAAAATATTTTTTCTTTCTTCCAATAATTTCTTATCAAACGGATTAAACAATCCCGACAATGCAGACCTAACATATTTTGTTTGCTCTGATATATCTTCTTGTTCTTCTTTTAAATTACTCTCTTGCTCTTTCTCCAAATCTACTATTTCATTTATTGGATCGAAAATAATAAAATATGTTCCATGCCCTTTTTCCTGAAAATGATTCTGGACTTTTTTCATGACTGCTGTTGGAACATTTTTATACTTAGCTATTTCTGACAAAATATCTTCTTTCAAATTTATAAAATTTTTCCAAGATTCACTCTGGAAATTTTCTAAGTATAATTCCTGAAGGTATTGATACTTCTCATTTATTTGTTCCAGATTTAATATCTCAGCTGTGGGTATCTCAACTTCATCCAAATATAATTGATAATTTTCAAGAGCTTTCCAATTCATAAATACTAATTGAAAAGGTTGATTCAATTTTTTTGTAATCATCAACATATGATTTCCTAAATATGTGACAGACAAACGCCCTATTCCCTTTTCGCCCAAAGGTACTCTTTCCTCTTTTCCAAATCTATCTTCTAAAGGTATAAAGTTGTCACTATTTTTTTTATTATCTGTACCGATAACAATCCACTTATTAAGGATATCACTCTCATTCATCCCAAAACCATCATCTGAAATAGTAAAAATATCATATTTCACATCTTTATATCCAGCACGATATAAACCAGCATCCAAATAATCGCCATATGCATCATAACCGTTTTTCCACAATTCAGTAATCGCAGTTGGCAAATCTGCAATCTGATTTCTTCCCAATAAATCAATCGCTCTTGCTTTTGTTCTAAAATTAGCCATTTATATTTTCCTCCTGCCTTTTCCAATTTGGGTTACAACCTGTAACCTTTTTTATTCTGACAAGCCTTCTTCAATTTCTTCAATAGTCGGCAAGCTGCTTTTAAACTCTTTTCTCAACACTTTAGTCAATTCATATTGTGCTATTCCTATAGGTTGTGAAATATTTTCCAATGAATACTCAGCAACCACGTCATCTTTATCCTTACAAATCAGGATTCCAATTGTCTGATTATCCTGCTCATCCTTCATATTCTTATTCACTGCAGTAACATAGAAATTTAGTTGACCCGCAAATTCTGGTTTAAATTTTTCTGTTTTCAATTCAACCACAACATAACAATGTAGTTTTACATGATAAAATAATAGATCAATATAAAAGTTACTTTCTCCAACTTTTATTTCTACCTGCTTACCAATAAAAGAAAAACCTGTTCCCAGTTCCAATAAAAACTGTGTTATCTGCTCCACCAATGCATCTTCCAGTTCTCTTTCATTGTATTCTTCTCTCAATGCTAAAAAATCAAAATTGTATGGATCCTTTAATGTCTGCTCTGCCAAATCAGACTGTGGTTCTGGAAGCTTGACTTGGAAATTATTAATTGCTTTCCCCTGTCTTGCATATAAATCACTTTCGATCTGGTGAACCAATACATTTCTACTCCAGTTATTATCCATAGTTTTTTGTATATAAAATAATGCTTCATCAATATCTTTGCACTTATACATAATTCGTTGATTATGTCCCCACGGAATGCTTTTTACCATACTTTCAATTTGGGTTACACCTTGTAACCATTTTTCATTATTCGTATAAAAATTATACCAATAACGAATATGTTTTAGATTTTCTACCGAAAAACCAGACACTCCAGGAAAGGCTTTTTGCAAATCATTACTCATTACTTTGAGAAATGCATCTCCCCATTTAGCTTGATTCTGCTTTTCACATATCGCAACACCAAGATTCCAATATAAATCGAGCATCTCATAATTAATTCTAACAGAAGCCTTAATCTGACTATTTCTAATCTTATTCTTTACTTCTTCTATCCAAGTTTTATAATCATCAGTCACAACAAAGCCAACCTCTTTTCTCGCCATCTTAAATCCTCCTGTTAGTATTTCCTTAATATAATAGCTAATTCATACCATATCATTTTCCTGTATAACTGTATCAAAAATTGCCTCTTCAATAACCTTCACACACTCATCCGTGTGCTTCTTAATATCATCACCCCAAAACCGAATAACAGTCCACCCTTCAAATAGCAATCTTTTATTTACCTCATCATCCCTCTCTCTGTTGCGGGATATCTTACTTATCCAAAACTCACTGTTATTACTCTTCTCCAACCTGGGTTTTAATACTTCCCAATCCTTTCCGTGAAAGAATTCTCCATCACAGAAAATGGCTATCTTATATTTTGTCAGAACAATATCTGGCTTACCCGGTAACTTACTATAATTTTTCCGATACCTATATCCTTTTGCCCACAAAGCTTTTCTAAGTATAATTTCGATTTTAGTATCTGTTCCCCGTATATTTTTCATGTTTTTATGTCGTTGTTCTTTTGTTAAAACATCTGCCATAAAACCACTCCTTAAATCTTAGAAAAAAAGTCCTCATCTATTTCGTATGTTTTGACTTCTTTTACACCAATTGAATACTCCGCTAATTTACTAATGAATTCCTCGCCATCAATTAAATCAATTTGCTTTTTTCCTGGTGTAGTAGCTTCATCTTTTGCCGCTTTTGAAAAAGAACCCGTTGTAATAAATATTCCCTTTTCAATATCCGTTGTCAGCGAACCTCTGAAGTCCCTTATATCGCCAGACGATACAAGCCCTTTGTATCTTTTGCACTGAAAAGCAACATTAAAACTTACAATTCCATTAATCTTCAACTTTCCAGTTCCGTCAATGCCTCCATCTCCTGATTTTTTTGTAACAGATACTTGTGTAAATCCACACTCACGTAATAATCGTTGTGATAATCGTTCAAATCCATACGGATCCATATTCTGTAATACATTTGCCAACTGCTGTCTCCACGGCTTAACCTCATCTGGAAATTCCACATCATCATTCGAATCAATATCATCTTCCGGCTTATCCGTTTTACCATCCGGCTTATCATTACTCTTTGCCATTTCTCTTTTTTTTGCATTTTTCTGCACTGTAAATGCAACTATTTCTTTTGCACTAACAGTCAGTTCAGATGCATATTCTGAAGTTATTGACCACACGCTTCTTGCACTGTTTACAATTATGCCATAGTTTTTCAAATATGTACGTGCCCACGCAAGCTGATATTCCACTTCACTTTGATTAAGACTACCCAAATGAGGTTCATCCAACACCTCATCTGATAAATTTAAATCCACAATTACTCTTTCGTAGATTTCATTATTTGTTCCCGAACCTCCCAACTGTTTCAGAGCATCGTATGTTGGAATAATCAATTCTGTATATGTCGGCGACAAATTTTTTCGTTCTCTGCCCATCTTCTTCTCCTTCCTCTTCACTTTCACAGCCTACATTCTACTTTTAAAACATCCCGCCCAATGATTCTTTGCCATCGTGTTTTATTCTCACAACTCCAACAAACTTATATCTATTTTCCTTTGTGTCAAATAATACTCATACATCAGAGTTGCCGGAATTAGTCGTATTTGAATATTCTCTAGGCCAAGTGCCTCCAACATTGGCATTCTGGCAGTACCCTTTTTTATGATTTCATTCTTTTCCGTAGGCATTAAAAAACAGTTTTTTACCACAGCAATATTATGTGCTTTAATAAAATTACGGTATGCCAACTGATACAGATACTGCTTTGTAACATCTCCCACACCAGGATTGTTTCGTAATGATTTTCCTTTTTCAAGCTGTATATTATAATACTTGGCATCAAAAATCAGAAAATAATCCGTTCCATCTATCTGGGGAATACTTACCAGATCCGGAATAAGCGTATCTGCTGCATCCTGTTCCTCCATATCATTGCCCTTCCATTTCGGCTTTTCAATCATATTGATAAGTGGCTCCTTACTTTTGCTTCTGAACTCCTCTGCCAGTGGAACAGACATTTTTAGTTGACCAAGTGTGGTATTCAGCTTATTATCAAATACTGCAGCACACACTTTTTCCCATACCGCATGATACGCTGTAGTTCCAAACATACTGATCCCATCGTTCTCCTCAAGCATTCGTTTATCCTGCGATATATATGTGTAGATAGTCTTTAAAAGTATCTGCCTTCTGGTATTGAACTGAATATTCAGTTCCTTATGAAGACGCTCCAGGATATAATCCTTATCTCCAAAATTGGACAGTGATTCCTCTGACAATTCAACTGTGTCAATATCAAACAGGGTATCCAACTGTGCATCATGTAACTGCCGTGAACATTCTGTAATAACACATTCATGAAGTCTCTTGAAGTAGTCCATATCGTCTTCTACAGTTTTACCAGTATACATTTCCATATAATATGGTCTGTTATCCTCAATTATAGCAAAACTCTCATCTATGGTCTTACCCCACAGAATTTCGCCTTCTCCATTAACCTCAACAATATCTTCATTATTAGTGTAAATACCATACTCATGGTAATCTTTAAGAAGAAACAGTATCACTGCAAGGATATTAAAGCTACGGTTATCTCCATCCCCGTTGAAAATATTAATAATCTGCTCCTCGGAATTACTGTATCTTTCAAGCACTTTGATTACCTGTTTCATCTCCTTAACAGGAGCTTCCTTTGGGGATAAAAGGTATTTCGGATATACTTTGATTACCCTGCTGCCAGATGTGATGACACCTACATAAGTGAACACATACAAACAGTCACCACTTACAGCCGTTTCATCCGTAATTTCTATATCCTCATCAACCAAATCAGACATTTCTAATTGAGCATTACTATTCTTAACGCTCTTGAGCACACCATAGGCTTTGAGACTCTTGATGAACTTCTCCACCCCGGCTTCGTCAAAGGAAAATATGTGCTTCAGTTCATTTTTGGTATAGCGTTTCTGCTCCCTTACATAACCTGAAAAAATCTTCATTCTCAATCTTCCTTATCATAAAATGTTTCTCTGAATGTCGGTCCAAAGATAGCTATTCCCATTATATCAAATGCATCGCATACAGCAGAATATTTGCCTGTATCCGGGCACCCCTCAAAGAATCTGTGCTTGCCTTGTTTTACCGCATCTTCATACAGATACATTATTACCTTGCTCTTAAATGCCTTGATAAACTCATCCTTATCAATAATCATTCTGTTCTCATCAGATGCAATTATTTTCTTTGACAGGAAGAACGGACCCATCAGCTTATCTTCGTTAATCTTGAAGTCACTTGATGACATCTTTGCATTTATAGCCTTACGTAGTCTGTTCCACTCTATTGGCTCATCAGTTCCAGCGAGCATAATCTTACCAATACCTTTAATCTTTTCTTCGTTCTCGTCAATTCCAAGATACTCAAAGTTCCATCTTCTCTTGAAAGCTGTGTCCATAGGAAATACACCCTGATCGGCACTGTTCATTGTAGCCCATATAAACATATTATTTGGAATACGGATATGCTTATAACTATCTGGAGAACCTCCAAGCTCCTTTGTAAGGTACTTTCTGATATCCTCAGATGCCTGTATTTCATATTCACTTACACCGTTATCATCACGATCAAGTAACTGGAATACATCCCCAAATACTGCAGCCACTTTAGCTCTGTTAATTTCTTCAATCAGTAACAGATGTGGCTGTGGATTCTCAGTGCGACCACTCTTAAGCGCCTCCACATACATTCGCATAAACGGTCCTGGCACATAACTGTATTTGATTGTTTCTTCGTCATCACCCATTACAGGCTTATATGTACCTACAAACTGCGAATAAGAGTATTCTGGGTGAAATGTCACACGCTCAAAAGAACCGTCTGTATTATTCATCATCTCCTCGCAGTCCTCTTTCAGCTTGTGGCTCTTTCCTGTACCCGGTGCACCGAAGACAATACGGTTTCTTTCATATTTTGTTTCAATTGAAGTATTAAACACCAATTCCATAATTTCCTCTTCTACCTCGGTTCTATATTCATCTTTTACATAAGTACCACGGAGTAAATCTGACACCGCAGATTTATAATCATTGAGCGAAAATATCGACATGGCAGTCATCAGCGACTTATGAAGGTTCGATGAAAGTATATTTCTGCTGATATTCTTCTTAAGCCATCTTACAGTTCTGTTATTTTTGTAATCCGCACTTTGTTCCGGGTTATCAGTACTGTCATAATAATAGTCGGATTCTACTCTACCAATATGGAACACGGAATTCTCTGCAAAAATAACATAGTCCCCAATTTGCATATCATTTAAAAATCTCCACACCTGTCCGACATCCTGTCCTTTTCCACGAGGGTTCTTATTAAAATGCTCATCGTAGAGATTTGCCAATTCTTCCTTGCTACTTACTTCCGATAAATCTCCTAAATCAGACCAACCGATACAAACATGAGGATTCTCCTCAGAAAGTGCATTGTTCTCCTGCTTAATATGCATACCAAACACTCTATGATTGAATACTTCATCACAATCTTCTTCAGGAACAATATTACTCAGATATTCCATATATTTTTTAACTGCACTTCTCTGCGTGTTATTCTCTCTATCTGAATTATCCAATGCTTCAATTGTAATCTGTACCTCTCCAACATTGGTGGTATAGAATACACTTCTATCTGGCATTGACGAAAGCGGAGTGTTGGCTACATTACTTACATATTGGTCAATTGAAGCCTCCGAATATGGATTTCCTGCGTCCGAATCTCCTTCTGGCTTTACCTGGCATGACATCCAATAACGGAACAAACGCTTATTACGTTCTTCGGGGTCTTCTTGTTGAGATTCAATTGCATTTTTATCTCCATCAGATTCAACCACAAAATCAACCATATCCATATATTCACGATATGATTCGATAGTGGAACCTTCCCAAAACGTATCGCATGTAATAATATCAAAAACATCCGCCTTATTACGTGCCGATAGTTGATCGTTGTCAATGACAAATTTACCTTCTTTTTCTGTTATACAACCTGACCACTGTAATACCTTTAACATTTCACGAATTTGTCTATCTTCATGTTTCCATTCGTGTTCAGACTCTGAAGTACTAACAGACTCTGGCAAAATTCCTGTTTTACGATACTCAAAAATTTTTTCAATTAATTGCGCTATGTCTGGGTGCTTATTCTTTGCAACACTCGCATTATAGAATATAAAATCCTTTATCTCCTCCTTAGTCAAATACGCAATCGAACTACCATGTAATAAATTCATAGTATACAAAACCTTCACGATGACTCTCATAGGAGCAAGTTTAATGCCATCATCCTTGCATTCATTAAATGCTACATTAGTTCTCATATTAGGAAACTGGAATTTTTTAATAAAATTTAGTACTACTGCTCGTGTATTCCCAGCTGCCGCAGCTTTTGCACAATTGCTGTTCTCATTTAATGTGAAATAAAATCCCAATGTCATCATATTATTATTTGCACTTTTATCAACAGATGACGGAGGGACTGTATCTGTTGTAAAACATTGCCCAGCCTTTTTCAAAGACTCATCTAAAACCGATATTCTCAAATCATTTGTAAATAAATAATGATACAATTACTGTGCCTCCATTCTTTTCAATAAATCTGCCACTGCAAGACCCACTGCCTTCGCCAACTTCGGTGGTACTGCATTACCTATCATCTGATATGCATTACCTTGGGAACCAACAAAATCAAAATCATCATCAAATGACTGAAGTCTTGCAGCTTCTCTTACAGTAATAGTTCTGCTTTGTTTTGAATCATAATGAATAAATCTATTACCATCCTTATATAAATGCGCAATAATAGTCGTACTTGGCAAATCTGGTTCTAATACATGGTATCTGTGAATAGGTGATTTTGAACCTACTTTTTTCTCATACAATTCGCTAATTTTTTTACTGTCATACTCTCGTTTTCCAGATTCAATATCATGTGCCAATAAACGAAACGTATCCATATCCCGCATATTATGATACCGAGGTTTATGCCATGTATAATCACTTTCTGGTGTTTCATGAGATGTCTTCTTGTTATGATGTTCTTCGTCCCAAAATGGTTTACATTCTGGCAAATCACCAATAGCATCACGAACTGTAAATACTTTATTTCCTCTGTATTCCAGAAGTATATTACTATAAAACTCTTTAAGAAATACCTGAATATTACTATATCTTTGTGCATCAACGCCAACAATTATCATTCTTTCTCTATTCTGTGGTACTGAATAATCACTAGCATTTACTTTTGCTACTCTTAAATCCTTAATTATTTCATAACCTATCTTCTCAAATCCTTTTCTAATTAAATCCGTAATAGGTGTTCCATCGGGAGCAGCACTTAAAATACCTGGGACATTTTCAAATACAAATAGCTTTGGTCTATATCTGTTTACCACATTTAAATAATGCTCAAACAAATAGTTCCTATAATCATCTCGCATTCCATTTTCATCTCGAACGCGCCCAGCCACCGAATAAGCCTGACATGGCGGTCCTCCAATAATAATATCTATTCCACCTACTTTATTAACAAAGTAATCCAGCCCTTTACCTTGTCCAAACTCATCATCTTGCCAGCCTTCAAACAACTCTTTTTCTCGTTGAATGTCAAAATGCATCACTCTCTCTTTTGCATCCTTTACTTTCCATTTAGTTTCAAGCCTTTTTATCAGCGTATTAACCTGTGGTTTCAGCCACTCAACAGCTGCCACATCTTCGTATTTGCCACTTTGCAAAAAGCCATCTTCTAATCCTCCACATCCGGCAAATAAATCTATCATTTTGTACTTATTCGACATCGTCTTGTCCTTTCAGGTATTGTTTTAACTTCTCTGCCACAACTTGCCCCAACATCGGAGGTACAGCATTTCCAACTTGACGATATTGCTGTGACTTATTTCCATAAAAAATAAAGTCATCTGGGAAACTCTGTAATCTTGCACTTTCTCTAACCGTTGGTATTCTGTTCCATTTATAATGAAAGTGTGATCTATGACCCGTATTAATTGTATTTGATGGTTTCTTACTATGATATCTCGTAAGAGCCTCATGATACTTATATATTCCTTGATATTCCTCTGGCAATGCCTTGTAATTTTTCCCTTCTGGGACGAGAGAAATCATTTTTCTTGTCTTTTCAATTGGAATACTTCCTATATGATTCAGAACTTTTCCAGAATTGCTTCTCATTTTCCTCTGATAACTATTTGCTGGCTTCATTGTATAATCTTGTATTTCCTCACCATAAATAATTTCACCTTTTTCTGTCTGAAGCGATGGCAAATCACCTATGGCTTCCTCACAGGTCACATAATGTTCCTTATCAACTACAGGCTCTGGAAACTCAAATTTAGTCTTACCGTCTCTTAATCCCACAAAAAACACTCTTTTTCGCATCTGTGGGATTCCATAATCAGGAGCATATAATAACTTTGGAATCATTACATATCCTATTTTCTTGAAATCTTCAACAATTCGTCTGGCACCAATTCCACCATTTGTCTGCAACATTCCGGGAACATTTTCTAAAACCACAGCTTGCGGTTTTATTCGATCTGCCAATTCTACCATCGCAAGATATAATGAATTTCTTTTATCATTCATGTCTCTTGGTCCGGCAATCGAAAAGCCTTGACAAGGCGGTCCCCCTACAAGAACATCCAACTTAATATCTCTTTCCCGAAGAAAGTCAACTATTACATTTATGTTGTCATGATTAAACAAATCCAGTTTCATAGCTTCAGCATTTCCATGATTCTCTCTAAATGTTTTTAAGGCTGCCTCATCAAAATCCACACCAAGAACTACATCATATCCTGCATCATAAAAACCACGGGATAATCCTCCCGCTCCTGAAAACAAATCAACACAAGTAAACTTCTTACTCATACTTTTTCCCTCGATTCTATATTTATTAGAGCAGTCGTCTACTCTTCCTATTTTTCTTCTTTGTTTGATTTCATTCTGAAATCGAGTGGTTTAGGTGCATCATCTGGTATTGCCCATACCTCACCAACTTTAAAAGCACCCTCTATCCGCTTCTCAGAACATAAAACTTGTACTCGTCTCTGTGAAATATTCCATTTTCTTGCCGCTTGTCCTGCACTTAAATAGCCCATAATACACCTCACTTTATCATATCACATTATATTCCACGGGACGAATAAAAGCAATCTAATTATGTATCCATTATGCATTTTTTATTATATCTCTAAAAGGTGTACAAAAATACGGACTTGCAGCAATTATTTTCTGCTCTACCAATACCACAGGGCACGCCTATCGTGCCCTCTCTCTGCCTCCATCATTTCTTCCTATAACCTGCTCTTGTTGCATCTCCAATGTCTTTTCATAAATAGCCTGATAATCTTCAAATATCTTATCCTCATCAGAAGTATCAACTCCACACGCCTTGCAAACAGCGCTGTACAGCTGAATATTGTATGAATTATTATCTGGCTGAAACTGTAGCATCCTTGCCTTCTCGATAACAGACAAATCATCAAAAGCAATTCCCCGGTGTTTAATCTCATCCAATACCTCTTCTGTTTTGTTTCTGACAACCAATTCACACATGCCCTTATAAAGCAAATCCGTTTCTTCCAGAAGTTCATCAACATCTGCAATATGCCCCATGTCTAGAAACTTCATCTGCACAAAAGACCTAACTGTGTCGTAACTCTTTAGTTCACCGAATCCATACGTCTGAGCCTTTTCCAAAGGTGTCATCTTTTTGTATGCCTCATAACTGCCTTTATCATCTGACCGATCACCAATATATTTCTCCACAATATTCGCTTTACTGCCAGCTCCTACTGTGGCATCCATGGTATCTTCTGCTGAAATCTGTTCACATACCTCTGCATTTAACGAAATATCATAATCCTCTGATTCATCCATTACTGATATCCCATCCATATCTATATCAGACATTTCATCATTAACAGATAACCCAATATCTTTCTCCACCGCATACGGATACTCTGGCACTTCTATTGAATTCCGAATCTCATCCTCAATAGTTGAAAAATCCAGCATTGAAAACTTCTTATACTCCTCTACACACCCTTCAGCAATCTTCATTTTCTTATTAAGAGCCTTTTTCTCCGCCTTAAGGTTGTCCAATTCCTCCTGTACTCCCATATGCCAGATCTGGTAATCACGAATATCTTCTTCTGTCTTGCATCCCCTTTTCCTTGCTCTGTTCTGCTGATATAATTCCTGCTGCCGTTCAGAGATTTTCTCCACGTCACGCTCTCCCAGAACCTGATAAGTCACAAGCCCCTCCACAGTTTTGATATTGTTATTCACAAGGAAAAGATACTGTTCCTGCAGCTGATTCATACGCTCCAGTTCCCTCGCAAGATATGCACAATGCTTATCAAATCGACGCTGCTCCACCATTCTCGCCTGATAGATTCTACGGTAATACTTCATCTGAAAATCTGTTATGCCACGTTTATGAATTGCCACAGTATTACCCACAACAAATACAGGACGGGTAAAAGGCATATCCAGGTAAAATCGGAATTTTTCTTCCGAAAAGCGTTCATCCAGCTTATCCAGTTCATGATACCATTTACCACCCGGAACCTTTACCGAAAGGTACTTCCCATACTCAAACTGATACCCAATCCGCTTCATCAAGAAAACAAAATGCTCGAAGCTTCCCGCCTGGCTCTGGCAAAACTCCGCGTCTGCCAGAATCATCTTTCGATAGCATTGTTCACGCTCCCATTCCTTCCTTGATAAATTCTTAGGCTCCTTTACGTACTCAGCCGGCACAATAGATAGTCCATACTCCTTGCATAATCTGTTTGTAATCGGCTGCATACGATGCTTCCATTCCCCTTTTTTACATTCATGCTTCATACCAGTTTCAAAACTGACGCTATTGAAAACAATATGCCCATGCATATGCTTTTTATCATTATGCACCGCATATACTGCCTCATATTTATCTTTCAGGTATTCCTGTGCAAAACGTGCCACTATATCCAGTGCCTGTTCCTCTGTCGCTTCTCCCGGTGCAAAAGAAATGATAATGTGATATCCCTGTCGTTTATCTGTTTTTCCGAAAGTAACCTTCGTATCCATCATCTGCTCAAAGGCTGTGTCCAGCAGACAGTTTATACTGCCCACCAGAACATTTTCCTCTGTTTTCTCTGGATTCTGAATATACGAAAGAGCATTCTTAAGATGTGCCGCTGGGTTCCCGGTATGTGCCTCATTCAGGCACTGTATCTTAGTGATTGCCATACCATAAGCACCTCCCTCATCAGCCTCTTTACATCCTCCAAATCCTGCTTAACAGCAAGGATATCCCTCGTGTAACCATATCCCTGGGTATTTACTACCTTCGCAATCTGATTCACATTGGTAGCAATTCCTGTTATCTGTCTGATAAAATTCCCTCTGTCTGTCGTAAAAGATGCGTCCACATTTCCACCGCCACGCACCAGATTGCGCAGGTATTCACTGATATTCATTCCAGCCTTTTTTGCACCTTCTTCCAACAATCGTTTATCTTCCTCTGACAACTTAAAAGAAACCTTATATAGCTTTTTGTCAGACTTGTACCTTCTGTTTCCATCTGCCATACACATAACCTCCAATCCTCAAAATTAATCCCATCAAAATCTCACTTACCATGCTCATGGCTGTGACCTCCTATAAAAAATTCTTCTTTAAGGACTGCTTATAGCAAATCCCTCCATAATGCTTCTGTTGCTGTTCACTTGTTTTGCAAGATTCGGGAAAGGTCGGACCTTTCCCCGAAAAAAATATAATTGCTATCAGCAATTACCATTTTTCGTCTTGGCAGGAGCTCCTGCACCCAATATATGGCACGAATTTCGTGCCAAAACACCGACAGCAAACCATCCGCTAACTAGCGTCAGTTTGCCGTCAGATATATTTATTTTATATATGAATGACGTCAATCTGCCGTCATTTAGGATTCCATTGTCGTCACTTCGACGTCACTGCCGCATCTTCCTAATCATCATTCAGTCCTTTTAGAAAATTGAATGTCTGACTTGGAAGAATGGCTTCATCATCAGTTACAGATACCGTATTATCCTGTGGAGCATCATGCGTTGATGCTAAAGCTGATGTTGGTGGTGTGGGTGTTTCCGTTGCGGCAACTCTCGCCTCACACTCTGCCATCAACATCTCCATTTCCGGCTTCAATGCCCTGGCAACTTCTTCCGCTAACTTCTTTACATCAATCTCTTGCCTATGGGACGCCTTAACCTCTTCCGCCTCTCCGTACACTTCTTCATAGGCCAGTTCAATACCTCTCTTGATAAGCTCCGTCTGGTTAGGAAATCTACCATCCACAAGCATCCTGTCCAGTTTTTTCAGAATATTTGCATCCGACTGGCGGTCCACATAGAGACGGCAGCCAAGCCGCCTCTCTCTAAATCCCATTACCATGTGTACCACCTGCCTTTATGCCATCTGTTTTGCAAGAAACTCATAACCCTTTGCATTAGCTCTGACATCCGTCACATAAGAAATGTTATCCCCATGTTTTCCAAATCTCTCCATTGCCTTTGCTCCGCCACCTACATAAATGATGTTGGTAAATTCCGTATCATGCCCGTTTTCCTTTAAGATGCCTTCCACTCTGCTGACAAACTTTTCAAGTGCCTCGTCCATAATCCTTGCATATTTCTCTGGATAATTGCTGCTAAAATTACTGATATAATCTGTAATCACATTCTCCGAAATCTCCTTGCCAAAAACCTCACTGCTTCTGCTCTTGATTTCCTGAATAACAGAAATCATGGACTCCGTGAAAGTCTCACATTTACTTTCCACTGGAACGCCATCCTTCACATGCATGATATCAATCGTCCATGAACCAACATCCACAATCAGATATTCGCCCTTCATACTGCCAAGCCTGTCTGCCACTGCTGCATAACACTGCGGAAATGCCAGTACATTTTCAATGGTAAAATCATATGCCACATCCTCAAATTTAAAATGCACCGGCTGATTTCCACGCTTCAGATACTTTACGAACTGTTTTCTTACAGTTGCAAACTGTTTTAAAGGAAGTCCGACTCCAAGCACCACTCTGGCACCATTCGGAATACTTCCTGCTTGACATTCCTTTGCCAGTGCCGCAAGTGTCAACAGATAATAATCATCATCTGCAAGCTTACTGTCCTTCACACTGTTACGCTTCTCTCCAATCTTATAAAATGCTCCATCATAAACCAGTGTATTAGCCTGGAAGGTAGGCTTTACAGCCTGTCTTTCCACACCATTCTCAAACACATGGTTTGATGTTTTCATTAAATGATTCCCGTGGTCAATTCCCACATAATAAATTCTATTTTCTTCCATAAACTCATGCCTCCATTCTCTGCGTCTCCGCCTGTTCAAACGCGATATTTTCCTTTGCACGTTCCAGACGTACACGCTTGTTGTAATCAATTGCTGCAAACAAATCCTCTGTTACAATCTCATCTGCTGTCATTGCCGCCTGCATGTTTTCCTGAAATGTTACCTGAAATCCTTTTTCTTCCAAAGTATCCAAACCAATTCCTCTCTCCTTGCTTATTCCCTGTAAAACAGTGTCATACAGTTGCCATGCATAATTTTCATATTCTGCTGCCTTATCCAAAAGCACTCCCTGCATAAAATACTTGTTATACAGATAACGGTCATTCTTCATCAAGGCTCTGAGATAACGATGTCCGTATTTTCCAAGACTTGCATAACTCTCTGGCTCCGACTCTCCAAAAATCGGATAATACAATCCATCCACCTCTTTGTACTTAATGCCACACTTTTCTGCAATTGTAGGTGCTGCAGTCACTTTTGTTTTTTCTTCCATAAAAAATCCTTTCTGCGTCTTACGCCTTAAAAATATCGTTATTTGCCTTAACGCCGGCCCGCGGAGAGTTACTGCTCTCAAATGTTCTGCCATGCAGAAAATCCTCCTTTCTCATTGCCTCTTGCGAAGCTATGTATAAATGCTGTCCACACCTGACAGTTAAATTATCTGTAACGCCAGAATACACAAATATCACCATTCCATCCTAATCAACTGCTGCCCTGGCAAGCACAAGAAATACTCTTGCAACCAGCCCAAACACTAATAATGTCAGCTTCGCCAATCCCAGTACACACCGAAACATTAACAACGCCATCCATACCATAGCCTTTAAAACATTCAGTAAAACTCTGCCAACAAATTCTAAAATCATAAATTCAACTCTCCTTTCCACCCATCGGGAGCCACCCGAAAAAAGGGTATAAAAAATAAGACCATATTGACTTCAATATGGAACCGATTAAATCTTCGATTCTTTGTGTCAATTTAGTCCTATCAGTAAAAATACCTGTTAAGTTTTCCCATCCGGAGATAATCCGGACAATTATCACACGGAAACGTCTAGGACAAGGCTTCCGAAACCCTTGTAAATCCTGAGTTTCTTCCACCTGTCACAAATATACCACGTTCCCCGGTAGCTGAAATAAGAAGCGCCCGTTTTTCCCCTGCTGCAAGAATTTTTTTCAGATTTGTGATAAACCCAACCTGCATACTGTTCGGCTGTAACGTATATTTTTCAATTGACGTTATCTCATCTAATTTTGCAGTTTCCCTCTGATGTTTTATGATCTGATAGCGTTCTTTATAATTTTCATAAAAAGTATCAAATGATAAAGCATACGGCGAATTCCACAGTTCTTTAAACTCAGCAACGATTTCTTTCGCCATCTCCCCCTGTTCGGTTGAGATCAGCTTTGTATTCCATTCACGATTACTGGTAAGCGCCGCACTTGTAATATTCGAACTGCCGATAATGATCCGGTAAATTTCGTCTTTTCTAAAAATATATCCTTTGGTATGAAACCCTTCGTCCGCTGCTTCCACATCATACATCTTTAAGGTAATATTCGATAAATCATTCAGCTTTTTTAATGCCCCAGGTTCACTGAAATTCAGATAATTTGTGGTTAAAATTTCCCCGGGAATATTTTTGTTTTCCAATTCTTTTAGTGTCTGAAGAAGCGGTGTGATGCCACTCATCGTGATAAATGCCACACTGATCTGAAACCTGTCACATTTCAAAAGTTCATCCTCAACGGATGAGAGCACCTTCTTTCCCTCTTTATGGTTATTAGACACAAACTGCGGTCGATAAAGGCTGTTAGATGCAGCCGAACCATTGATATATGCCGTTTCAAATCCCAATCGTAACTCATCAATTTTACTCATTTTTTCTCCTGATACTGCCAGTTACCAAACCCACAGTTTTACCAATGAAACAATTCTCAAAACACACTACATCCAGTATATTCCTTATTACAAACGTTTTCAACAAACATTCCCACGAATTCTCCATCAACTTTTCTTGATTTGTGAAATTGTTAATGTTATCATAAATGAAAACAAGGATAACAGGAGAGATTCTAGTGTGAAAAATAAGCTCGATAGCTTATTTTTCGCACGGCTATTTGTTTCTGAGCAAAAACAAATAGCTTCTATGACAAGGCATAAAAAACATGCCTTCGAGAATTTGAGATTCTCATCGCCTCTTCGCAACAAGTTGCTCAGAAATGAGGATTACTATGGAAAATAAAGCATTAGAGATGCATAAACAGTGGAACGGTAAATTAGAGACCGTTGCCAAATCTAAAGTAAAGAGCCGCGAAGATCTCGCGATTGCGTACACACCGGGCGTTGCAGAGCCTTGCAAGGTCATTGCCAAAGATCCTGAGGCAGCTTATACATATACCATGAAAGCCAACACCGTTGCCGTTGTTTCCGACGGAAGTGCCGTGTTAGGCCTCGGCAATATCGGTGCATACGCAGCTATGCCGGTTATGGAGGGCAAATGCGTATTATTCAAGGAATTCGGCAATGTCAACGCTGTTCCGATCTGTCTTGACACACAGGATACCGAAGAGATCATCGCTACCGTTAAGAACATTGCACCGGCATTCGGCGGTATCAACTTGGAGGATATCTCCGCACCACGCTGCTTTGAGATTGAGGAACGTTTAAAAGAAATGCTCGACATTCCGGTATTTCATGACGACCAGCACGGTACTGCCATCGTAGTACTTGCAGGTATCATCAATGCATTAAAGGTGACCGGCAAGAAAAAAGAGGGCTGCCGCGTCGTTGTAAACGGTGCTGGATCTGCTGGCGTTGCCATCACAAAATTACTTTTAACATACGGTTTTAAAAATGTGATCATGTGTGACCGTGAGGGCATCATCGGAAAAGATTATCCAAACTTAAACTGGATGCAGCAGAAAATGACCGAAGTAACAAACCTTGCAAATGAGCATGGAACACTTGCCGATGCATTAAAAGGTGCTGATATTTTTGTTGGTGTTTCCGCACCAAACATTGTAACACCGGAGATGGTATCTTCCATGAATCACGATTCCATCCTGTTTGCAATGGCAAACCCGGTACCGGAGATCATGCCGGACGTTGCAAAAGCAGCCGGTGCACGCGTGGTCGGAACCGGAAGAAGTGACTTCCCGAATCAGGTCAACAACGTTGTCGCATTCCCTGGTATCTTCAAAGGCGCCTTAGAGGGACGTGCCACACAGATCACGGAAGAAATGAAACTTGCCGCCGCAGAAGCGATCGCAGGTCTTGTTTCCGAGGATCAGTTATGTGACGAATTTATCATGCCGGAGGCTTTTGACCCGCGTGTCGCAGAAGTTGTAAGCGAAGCTGTCAAATCCCATATCAAATGATGATCTGGGGCGACAAACGGTATCATTCTTTAGATTATGAATTAAAACAGACTTTCGGGGAAAAGGTCTACCGCCTTTCCTTAAACGGCGGTATGACCTGTCCAAACCGCGACGGTACTCTGGGGAATCACGGCTGCATTTTCTGCAGCGCTGGCGGTTCCGGGGATTTTGCCGCCGCGCCTGACTTGTCTGTTCATGCGCAGATTCTTTCCGCCAAAAAACGGATTCAGGCAAAAACAGGCTGTAAAAAGTTCATCGCTTATTTTCAGGCATATACCAATACCTATGCACCGGTAGAATATTTAAGACGGATCTTTACGGAAGCCATTGAAGAACCGGATGTGGTGGCATTGTCCATCGCAACCCGCTGTGACTGTCTTCCACCGGATGTCTTAGATCTCCTCGACGAGTTAAACCGCAGAAAACCGGTCTGGATTGAACTTGGACTTCAGACTATCCACGACAAAACACTTCACGCGATCCGAAGCGGTTTTACCCTCTCCCAGTTTGAGCAGGCAGTATCTGATCTGCATAAAAGAAACATTCCGGTCATTACTCATCTGATCCTTGGACTTCCGGGTGAGACAAAAGAAGATATGCTCTCCTCCGTCCGTTATGTTGGCAGCCTTCCGGTCACCGGAATAAAACTCCAGCTCCTTCATATATTGAAAGGAACCGATCTTGGGACTGCCTATATGGCAGATCCGTTTCCACTTTTTACACTGGAGGAATACTGTGACCTGATTGCAGACTGCATCGCACTGCTGCCGCCGGAGATCGTCATCCACCGGCTCACAGGGGACGGGCCGAGGAATCTTTTACTTGCACCCTTATGGAGCACCGACAAAAAAAGAGTTTTAAATACGATCCAGAAATGCCTGCGTGAGCGTGACCTCTGGCAGGGAAAGAATATCTGATTATAAAAGAAAGAGGGCATCTATATTATGGCAGAACCAATCACAATCTATAAACTGACAATTTTAAACATGCTCGATAAAGTGGATTTTCCATTGACCAACACACAGATATCTAATTTCTTTTTAGAGCAGGATTACACGGATTATTTCCGCGTCCAGCAGGTATTAAGCGATCTTGAGGACGCAAGTCTCATCCACGCAGAATCCACACACAGCAATACACAGTATACCATTACTGCTGCCGGTAAGGAGACGCTTGGTTTTTTCAAAGATAAGATCACGCCTGCAATCGAACGCGACACCACTGCATTCTTAGAAAAAAATAAATTAGAACTGCGCAGCGTTAACTCCATCCTTGCTGATTATTACAAAACACCAAATCAGGATTATGCAGCGCGCTGTCAGTTCCGTGTACATGAAACCAACCTGATCGACCTGACACTTACCGTAAAAACCCGGGAACAGGCGCAGGCGATCTGTGATAACTGGAAAAAACAAAATGAAGACGTCTATGCATATCTCATGGATCTTCTGCTGAAATAAATGGAGGCTTTATGGCAAAACAATATTTCAAACCCGGCAACATGCTCTACCCGCTGCCTGCCGTCATGGTAAGCTGCCAGTATCCTGCCGGAAAAGAGGATGCGCTCTGCACCAATCCAGCCCTTGCCGGGAAACCGAATATCATCACCGTAGCGTGGGCAGGTACCGTGTGTACCAATCCACCGATGTTATCGATCTCTGTCCGCCCGGAACGCTACTCTTACCACATGATCGAAGAATCCGGCGAATTTGTTGTAAATCTGACAACAGAGCAGTTAGTCCGTGCGACCGATTTCTGCGGTGTCCGCTCCGGAAAAGATATTGACAAATTCAAAGAAATGCATCTGACACCGCTCCCCTCGAAGGAGATTTCTGCACCGGGTATTGCGGAAAGCCCGGTCAACATTGAATGTAAAGTGCGGGAGATCAAACCGCTCGGCAGTCACACCATGTTTCTTGCTGATGTGGTGAATGTTACCGTAGACGATAAATTTTTTGATGAAAAAAATACCTTTCATCTCAATGACACCGGACTTGTCACTTACTCCCACGGTGCCTATTTCCTGCTTGGCAAAAAGCTTGGCACCTTCGGATACAGTGTTGCAAAAAAGAAAGCAAAGAAACGGAAATAACCGCCGTTTCTTTGCTTTTTTCTTACATATATTTGCTGTTTAACAAATCATTTTTCGCAAGTTCAATCGCTTTTTCCACTGTGCCCTGTTCAAACGGATTCATCAGATGTGCATAACGCAGTGTCTCTAAATAGCTCATGCTTCCACCGCATTTACAGAGATTTAAGTAATCTTTCCATGCATCCTCATGATTTTTTCTGTCCTTAGTCTTAAACTCCATCGCTCCCATCGTCGTCAGTGTATAGTTGATGTAATAGAACGGGTAGAGATAAATATGCAGCTTGTGATACCAGTAGCCGCCGCGGTCAAAGAAATCATCCGCCTCATATTTTCTCCACGGCATGTAGGTTTCCTCTAATTTCTTCCATGCAAGCGTGCGCTCCTTCGGTGTCATATCCGGATTGCTGTAGCAGATATGCTGGAATTCATCGACTGCAACACCAAACGGTACGAACGTCAGTGCATCCTGCAAATGTGCAAAACGGTATTTATCTGCCTGCTCTCCAAAGAATTTTTCTGCATACGGATAAGCAAACTGTTCCATCGCCATGGAATGGATCTCTGCAATATCCGTGGATTCGCTGTAATATGCTGCGATCGGCTGGCTGCGCATTGCCATATATCCTGCAAACGCATGACCTAACTCGTGTGACAGTACCTGCATATCAAAGATCGTCTGATTGAAACAGGAAAATACAAACGGTGCTTTGTAGCGGTCAAGGGATGTCATATATCCGGTGGATGCCTTGCCCGGTTTGTTTTTTAAGTCCATCAGCTCATGGTCGATCATAAAGTCAATGAATTCTCCTGTCTCAGGGCTTAATTCATGATACATTTTTCTCGCCTGATCCACCATGAAATCATCATCCCCTGCCGGAACTGCATTGCCATCCGGGAATACACGTTTTTCATCATAAAACATCAATGTATCCACGCCGAGACGTTTTCTCTGTGCCTCATATAATTTTTCACACAGAGGTACTAACACGGTACGCACCTGCTCACGGAAAGCAGCTACTTCCTCCATGCCGTAATCGGTACGTCCCTGCTGCATATATCCAACCGGGATAAAGTTCTCATAACCAAGATTTTTTCCCATCTGTGTACGGATTTTGATCAGTTCATCCCAGATTTCCTCGAGGCGTTTTTCATTGCCATGATAAAAATCAGAGTAAGCCTTTACAGCAGCCTTTCGTACTTCACGTTCCTCATGTTCAAAATACTTCTGTACCCCGTACAGGTTTAACGTTTTTCCGTCAAACGGGATTGCTGCGGTTGCCATCATTTTTTCATATTCCCTGCACAGTCTTGACTCCTGCTGCATCAGTGGGATGTTTTCCTCACAGAATGTCTTTTTCTGCAGATCCATCTGTGCAAAATACTGTTTTCCATATTCGTTTTCGATATCGCCGCGGAACTTTGATTCCATCAGGGCATCATTCATAGCCAGAAGCTTCGGCATAACGGTCGGCACCATATCGTTGATATATGCATCTTCTTTTTCATAGAACTCATCTGTAGTGTCTAATGTATGGCGGATGGATGCGATCGTACAGTCCGTCGAAAAATTTTTCGACATCTCTTCCATCTGCTCCATATATCCTTTTAATTCTCCATAGGATGCTGCATTTTTGATTTTTTCCGTGATCTCCTCTGCAAATGCACCTGTTTTTTCAAAATCTGGTCTTTTATATTCCAGTGTGCTGAATTTAAAATCTTCCATGTTTCATTTTGTCCTTTCTTTTTGCTTTTCTATATGTTATTGGTCTTTGGGCCATAACAGACTTTTATTCTGCGCTCTCATTTTTGTCTTTCGCAATGTTTTCTGTCATCTGCTCTTTCACTTCACTTTCAGTTTTCTTCTCATTCTTATGACGGATTTTTTCCCACCATCCAATGATTTTTTCTGCCGGCTGTTCCTGTTCTGATTTCTGCCGTACTGCTTCCCGCTCCGCTTTGCGTGCTTCCCGTTTCTTACGCCTTTCTTCTTCCTTTTCTTTGCGCGCTTTTTCTCTCTGTGCCTTCTTCTCGTTTTTCCGCTGCAGTTTTTCAAACGCTTTTTCTTTCAGACGCACTTCCTTTAAAGCCGCCTTCTCCATTTCTTTTATGTAACTGTTTGCCTTTTTGCGGTTGCGCTTATCCACGCGGTATGGATCGTAAGCAAAATAAGATATAGCCCCAAGCATCAGAACAACCACACCAGCGATCACAAAGATTGGAACTAACATATCATATTCCTTAAATTTCAGTTCGTAGCACACAAACACCGTCAGCATCACAGGGTAAAGTAACAGATATAAAATCTTGATCAGCACCTCAAAAAACGCTGCCTGTTTTCTGCCATTTGAAAGAAGCGTACCCTCAATTGCCGTATAAAATGCCATAAAAATACACAGTTCCGAACCAAACCCATGTAAAACACCACACACTGCCACTAAGATCAGCGACAGAAAAAACAGTGCAAACGCCGCTCCCTGATACCATGCATTGCGGCGTTCCTCCATGCCCTGAAGTTTATCCTCACTGATGCCATGCATCCGGTAAACTTCCGTTCTGATATGGCGCTCAAACTCCTCATTTAGCTTCTGTTCTTCTTTTGTATTCTTCAGATTTGCTTCCACGGAGTCGATCATCTGATTGATATATTCCTGCTGCTGTCTGATCCGCTTGCTGCGAAGCTGCTCTAATTCATTCTGCCGCTTTGCTTCCTCTTCAAGCTTTAAAACTTTCCCGATGCGCGGATTTTTGACTTCCATCTGCATGTAATCCGGTTCTGTTTCCATCTTCACATCTTCGCTCTCTATGATAACCGGATCTTCTACCTGTTCCTGTTCCATAACATTCTCTACATTTACATTTTCCTTTTCTGTGGCACTCTGTTCTTTTGCTTTTTTCTTTTCCACGGCACTCTGTTCTTTTTCAGTTTCAGTTTTCACGGAACTTTGTTCCTGAAATTCCTCTTCTGCCATACTGCTCTTCTCCTCTGTTTTATTTGATTTCCCAGTATAATTTATTTCAATATTATACAAAAATAAAACCAAAGAAGCAATATACACACTTTCCCTATTGTCTAATAGGATCTGTCTTTCAGGATTGATTTCAGATCCATCGTGTAATCAAAATATCCTTCCTCCACATACTGGACTTTATCGACCTCTTCCCCGTTTTCCATATGCCGGATCGTCTGTTCGACCAAAGGGGCTGTCAGCGGATTGCACTCAAAATCAGCCATGATCTTCTCATCCTGCATCACCGTAAGCGCATCTTTTACTGCATCAAATGAGATCACGATCACATCACCATCTGTTCCCATTTTCTTTCCTGCCGCCTCAAGCGCATCGATCACGCCAAACGTCATATTGTCGTTTTCACTGATCACAACATCGATATCATCGTACTTCTCTAAAAAATCTTCCATGACTTCCTGACCTTTTGCCTGTGTAAAATCGCCCGACTGTTTTTCAAGCATCACCCAGTCTGAGTGTTTTTTTAATATTTTTTCAAAACCGTCCGACCGCCCGATCTGTGCGGAGGAACCTGACGTCCCCTGCAGTGTGACTAAATGGATCGTCTCATCTTCTCTTCCCTGTTCTTTTAAATAATTTTCAAGCCACTCCCCCGCCTTTATTCCCTCTTCACAAAAATTACTTCCTACCCAGCAGCTGTAAAGGCTTTCATCGCCGACTTCCACGGTACGGTCAGAGAGAATGACAGGGATTCCTGCCTCCTTTGCCTCCTCAAGCACCGCTTCCCATCCCGTTTCCACAACCGGATCTAAAATAATATAGTCCACATCCTGTAGGATAAAGTTGCGGATCGCCTTGACCTGATTTTCCTGTTTCTGCTGTCCATCCTCAAAAATCAGATAATAACCGTTTTCTTCCGTAAAAATATTTTTAAATGACTGCGTATTCGTTGTTCTCCAGTCTGACTCTGAACCGACCTGTGCATAGCCTACCACAATACACCCATCATGACCTGCCATCTCCTCCGTGTCCAGTCCATTCGTACGCTGCCCTCTTTTTTCTCCACATCCTGCCAGCAAAAATATCGCCCCAAGTACCGTGATTCCTGCTGATACCCACCTTTTGTTTAACATATCTCCTCCGAACCCATAACCTCTGCTTTTCATTATATACCAAAAAGCCGCCGCACATAAATAGAGAATTTTCTCTGTGCGACAGCTTTTTCTTATTCACTTTATTATTTACTGCTCTCTTTCATCTTTGCAAAAATACTCTGTAACACAATAAAGAAACAAAGTAATGCTGCAACTGCGATGCTCGACCAGGAACTTAAGAGCTTACCATTGGTCTTTACCAGAGTTGAGATTGTACCGTTGATCAGTACACCGAAGAAGGAACCGATCACATTTCCAACTCCTCCGGTCAGGAGCGTTCCACCGATAACGGATGATGCAATGGCATCCATCTCTAATCCAAGTGCCTGCTGCACGTTGCCGGACATGGTATTCAAGCAATAGCAGATACCGCCGATCGAACAGAGGAAAGAAGATAACACATAAGCTTTTAATTTTGTCTTTTTCACATCAAGTCCCATCATGGTCGCTGACTGCTCACTGCCGCCAACTGCATAAAGACTTCTTCCGAATTTGGTGTAGCGGAGCATCAGAAATACCACGACTAACACTACCAGTGCCACAACCACAGAAATACGGATAAACGGTACCTGTACCACGCCTTTACCATTGACATAAGATCCAAACGGAAGTTTGATCTTGGCATTTGCAAGTTTTACAAAAAATTCATTGCTGCTGATCGATACCTGATCCGTACAGATCACAGCCGTCATACCTCTTGCGAAGAACATTCCCGCCATCGTCACAATAAATGGCTGGATATTTAAATATCCGACACAGAAACCCTGTACAATTCCAAATACAACGCCGATCAAAAGGACCAGAATACAAAGAACCACTGCGTTCATGTTCCATCTCTCCATTCCGACCGCAAGAAACATACAGTCCATAGCTACAAGAGAACCAACCGAGATGTCGATTCCACCTGTCAGCATAACACATGTCATTCCACAGGTAATGCATAAGAGTCCCGCATTATTGATCAGTACATTTAAAAATGTCTGCAGGTGTGTAAATCCCTTATTTGCATAAATCGCACATCCGACTGCATACATGACGAAGAATAAAACGATTGTGATGATCAAAAGTACCGTGTTTCCATTCATTTTCTTTTTCTTCATTATGCGACACCTCCTTTTGCCAGCTGTCTTTTTGCAGACATCTTTTTCATATAATCCTTAAACGGAGGCGCCTGGATCGCAACGATGATGATAACAATGACCGCCTTGTATACCGGTGCCTGTTCGGTGGAAACACCCAGCGCATACAGTGTTGTCGTGATCGCCTGGATCGTATATGCACCGATAATAGAACCGGTAAGACGGAACTTTCCGCCGCCAAGACTGTTACCGCCAAGTGCAACTGCAAGAATTGCATCCAGCTCAAAGTTTAATCCGATATTGTTAGAATCTGCAGAACTGATACGGGAAGATGCCACAATTCCGGCAATTCCGGCGCAAAGTCCACAGACAATGTAGCATAGGAAAATAATTCTTTCTGATTTGATACCTGCAATACGGGAAGCCTTTTTGTTGATACCAACACTCTGTACATATAACCCCAGCGCCGTCTTTTTTAGTATCAGGGAAGTGATTATGATACATACGGCTGCCACAACAATCGGTGTCGGGATAAATCCAAGATATCCACCAAAAATTTTAAAGGAATCCTCTCTTACATACACAATCATATTATTACATAATAACAGACCGATTGCTCTTGCTGCCGAGAATAAAATAAGCGTTGCGACCATCGGCTGTACATTCAGATACGATACTAAAAATCCGTTAAATGCACCGCAGACACATCCGATCAGGATACCGCCAAGCACTCCGATGATAAGCGGTCTCGCCAGTTCATTCGTGGAGGAAACTCCATAGCCTGCAAGCAGCATACAGCAGAACGACGCTGCCAGTGACATGACCGAACCAACGGAAATATCAGTACCTGCAGAACAGGATACAACCAGAGTCATTCCGATCGCAAGGATCGCGATCTCACTTCCACGGTTTAAGATATCGATCATACGTCCATACAATACTCCGTTTCGAATGGAGATCGTAAAGAAATTAAATGCAAAATTTCCCGATGCAACATCGTAAATGATATTTACCGCCATTACCAATAACATACAAAAGATAGGCAGAAACAGCGGTTTGCTGATCAGTTTCTTTATATTATTCATTTGTGCCACCTCCTGCGATCGCCTGCATTACATGTTCCTGTGTCAGATTATCCGTGATCTCACCGACTTTTTCCCCATCTCTTAATACGACAAGTTTCGAACAGGTTCGAAGCATCTCTTCGATCTCAGAAGAAATAAAGATCAGGCTCTTTCCCTCCTCCGCTAACTGGATCACAAGTTTCTGGATCTCTGTCTTTGTTCCGACATCGATACCACGCGTCGGTTCATCTAAAATTAAAAATTCCGGATCGGTCGCAAGCCAGCGTGCTAAGATCACCTTCTGCTGGTTACCACCGGAGAGCTGTTTAATCAGTGTCTCCCTGTTTGCGGTCTTGATCTGAAGAAGTTCTATGTATTTGTCCGCGATCTCGATCTGCTTACTCATCGGCAGCAGTTTGAATATTCCACGTTTTGCCTGCAGTGCAAGAATAATATTTTCCCTTACCGACAGGTCACCTATGATACCTTCTGCCTTTCTGTCATCCGGCAATAGTCCCATTCCAAGGTTCATGGCATCGATCGGAGCATTGATCTTTACTTCTTTTCCCGCCACTTTCAGTTCTCCGGTCTGATTTTTGTCCGCGCCGTAAATAACACGTGCTAACTCACTTCTACCGGAACCTAAAAGTCCGGTCAATCCGACTACCTCTCCCTTATGGATCTGTAAGTCAAACGGTTTGATTTTTCCTTTATGGCTCAATCCCTTTGCATCGATAAACAGCGGTTCCTTTGAAAAGTCTTTCGCCTGCTCTGTTTTTACGGCCGCAAGATCATCAAAATCTTTTCCCATCATTGCCGCAACCAGACGCACCCTCGGCAGTTCTTCGATTGGATATTCCCCGACTAATTTACCGTTTCTGAGTACTGTGATACGGTCACAGACCGCATAGACCTGCTCTAAAAAATGGGTTACAAACACGATTGCAACTCCCTTTTCTTTCAGCTGACGCATCAGGGTAAATAATTTTTCTACTTCATGGTCATCCAACGATGACGTCGGCTCATCTAAGATAAGTACTTTACATTCCATATCCACCGCTCTCGCGATTGCGATCATCTGCTGCAGGGCAAGTGAATATTCTTCCAGATTCTGCGTTACATCAATTTTTATATCCAGACTGTCCATGATCTTTTCCGATTTTGCGACCATGGTCTTCCAGTCGATCGTTCCAAGTTTTGTTTTCGGTTCCCTTCCAATAAATAAATTCTCTGCAACACTAAGATTCGGGCAAAGATTTACCTCCTGATACACAGTGGAAATGCCCTTTTTCTGTGCATCCAGCGTCGAATGATTGACAACCGGACCATCGATGCCCTCCACATGTATTTCTCCTGCCTCAAATGCATTGATTCCTGTCAGACATTTGATCAGCGTAGATTTTCCGGCACCATTTTCCCCCATCAGTGCCATGATCTCACCTTTGCGTAATGTAAGATCCACATGATCCAATGCTTTTACTCCCGGAAATGTCATGGTTATTCCGCGCATGGTCAATACAACATTACTCTCCATCTTCCTTCACCCTTTCTTTAAAATGGGAGAGACCAGATGGTCTCCCCCGCATTTTATGCCATCAGGTTTGATTAGTACTGGGCATCTACGATTTCTTTTGTGACAACGGTCAGATCCTGATCTTCTCCATTTACGTTGATCGTAGAAAGGACATCCTCATTTACGAACCAGTGTTCTGTCATGTATACTTCTTTCTCCGGAGTCTCACCAGCCTGAAGCTGTTTGATAACTTCCTCTACGAACGGAGCTGCAAGCGGGTTACACTCAAAGTCTGCATTGATGTCACCGGACATTACATACTCAAGTCCTGCGGTACATGCATCAAAGGAAACAAGGATCACATCACCATCTACACCGTAGGAGATACCAGCTGCCTTCATTGCATCCATTGCACCGAATGCTTCGTTATCGTTCTGGCATACAACAACATTAAATTTACCTTCATAACTCTTGATGTAGGACTCCATGACTTCCTGTCCGCCTGCCTGTGTGAAATCACCTGTCTGGGAATCTAAGATATTCCATCCATTTGCATCTGCAATCTCTTTAAATCCGTCGGTACGTCCGATCGTTGCGGAAGCTCCGGTAGATCCCTCGATCACAAGTACATTGACATCACTAATGCCCTTTGCATCTGTATATGCTTTTAACCACTCTCCTGCTGCAAGACCTTCTGTCTTGAAGTTAGAACCTACCCATGAAACATATTTATCTGAGTCATCGATCGTACGGTCAATGACAATAACCGGAATTCCTGCTTCCTCGCACTCTGTCAGTACAGTGTCCCATCCGGTTGATACGATCGGATCGATGATGATATAATCAACATCCTGCTCGATAAATCCTCTGACTGCCTCTAACTGTACTGCAGAATCATTATCACAGTCTACAAACTGAAGATCGTATCCATTGTCTGCGGAAAAAACACTTAAACAGGAATCTGTGGAAGCGGTACGCCAGTCAGATTCGTGTCCAACCTGTGCAAAACCAATTGTAACCGTATCACCGCTTGCTGCGGAGCTCTCTGTTCCGGCTGCCTCTGCGCTGTCATCTGTCTGATCTGCAGCAGCTGCATCATCTGTTTTTGCTGCGGCATCATTGGATGCACCCGCATTACCTGTTGACGTGTTTGCGCTGTTTCCGCATCCTGCTAACATTGTTGCCCCTAATGCCATACACATTACCATACTCACCAATTTTCTTTTCATTTCAAAAACCTCCCATAGTTTTCTTAGATTTGGTTTCGTTGCTAACCATGGTCTAATTATAACTGTGAGAGGTTTTTATGAATACCGAATTAAATTTGAATTAAGTATAATTTTTTACTAAATTGTGAACAGCTTTCATATATTTCGGTAAAAAAGTGTATTTTTTTTGGAAAAATGTGTATTTTTTATGAACTGCTTTCTGTTCTTACCGGAATTCTTACCCAGACTTCCGTTTCTTCCCCGTAGGTACTCTGCACTTTCAGTCCATATTCCGTGCCATAATGCAACTGGATGCGTTGATTGACATTAAACAGTCCAAAGCCGTCATTTTCTTTTTTCGTATTGCCATCCTCTTTTAACATCGCGCATACTTCTGCAATTCTCTGTTTATCCATCCCGATCCCGTTATCTTTTACCTTAAAGATCAAGACATCCGCACAACGCTCCGCTGAGACCGTGATATGTCCCTTCCCACGCTTGTTTTTTATGCCATGGTAAAGTGCATTTTCCACTAACGGCTGAAGTGTCAGTTTGATGACCTCATAACCGTAATATTCCTCCGGGATCGCAATCTCATAATCTAAAATGTCCCGGTAGCGGAACTGCTGGATCTCTAAATAGCTGCGGATATGCTCTGTCTCTTCTTTCACGGAGACAAACTCCCTTCCCTTACTCAAAGAAGTCCTGAAAAATGTGGACAGGGAGGACACCATCATTACGACCTCGTCTGTCTTTTTTGACTCGGCAAGCCAGATGATATTATCGAGCGTGTTATATAAGAAATGAGGATTGATCTGCTCCTGCAGCACCCGAAGCTCTGCTGCCCTTAAATTCAACTCCTCCGTATGGATATCTTCCACAAGGTTGCCGATTTTTTCCACCATCTGGTTAAAACTCTTATTTAGCACCTCAATCTCTTCCGGTCCGGTTTTCACCGCCCGGATTCTGAAATCGCCACCCCCGGCAGCCACTGCGGCATCGCACAGCTCCCCGATTGGTTCTGTGATGCCCGTCACGATTTTTCTGCTGACTGCAAATGCACCCACTAAGATCACCAGTAAAATACCGCTCGTGATCGCAATCGCCTGCTCCACATCATTACGGATCCCACCCCGCAGATCCTCCATGTTCATGCTCTCGTAATAAATATAATACTGGATCTGTTCCTGGATCAGCTCCGTCAGCACCCTGATATTTAAGTCCAAACTCTCCATATTTGTCTCATAAGATCCACTGACTAACGCATCTTCCTCAATCTCCTGCACCCTTTTTTCAAGGGTGTCAAGACTCTTTAAAATTCGCGAGAGACGCTGTTTCGCATATGCGGAATCGGCATCCTCTGCCAATTCCCCAAACACCTCTCTCGCTTCTTTGATCATCTTTTGCGGCTTTTGTGTATCGACTAACTCCTCCGCACGTTCCGAATTAACCACGATAATGTACATCACATAGTCGATATCTTCCTTGAATCCGATGTTATATGCATTTGCCTTTGTGATCTTCTCCACAATATGGTCATATTTTGACGATACATTGTTGATCATAAAAAGCAAATATGTGATCATAACTGTTAGTGGGATCACACAGATAAGAAGCAGCAGATACAACCTGTTTTTTAATGAAAATTTTTTTCTTACGTTCATAATTTTTCCTGTTCCTGCTCTGGTCTGTCACTCCTGTTTCTGTATTCCCGCGGCGTACACCCCTGTGTCTTTTTAAACAGGTTACTGAAATAATGTGCATCCCGGAAACCGACTTCAAATGCAATCTCCGTGGTCTTAGTCCCGGTCGTCCGCAATAACTGTTTTGCCTTATCCATGCGCACCTTTGTCAGATACTCAACAAACGTCACTCCCGTCTCCTGTCCGAATACAGTGCTGAAATGGCTCGAACTTAAATTTACCTCCGAAGCGACCATATTTAAGGAGATATCCTCATGATTATAGTTATCTTCTATGTAGGCTTTTGCATGTTGGATCAGATTGTCATATCTGCGTTCCATGCCCTGCTCCCGCAGTTCGATCACTGCCCCGAACAGATTTTTGATGTACTCCCTCGCCTGTCCTGCAGTGCCAAGAAAAATTTCCATCTTCTGAGCATCTTTGTACTGTTCCAACAGATTTTCACTGGTATATCCGCTTTTTTCCAACACGGAGACCGCGCTCACATACAGATCCATCAGCACATACTGACGCAGCAGAACCGACTGTAAGCTACCGTTTGAGATTTTCCGGAAATAATCATCCACAAACCCGGATACTTCCTCTTTTCTTCCTGTATACAAAAACTGTTCCACCTGTCTGCGGTCGATCCCGGACACATTGAGTTCCCCAAGATCTAATGTCTCTTTTGTTTCCATCTCATTTTCTATCTTCTTTACCTGTTCCGTGATCTTATTTTTCTCTAAGGAATACCGCTTTGCAAAAAGAAGATTCGCTTCCTCGTAACATTTTTTGATCTCGCTGAACCGTGTGACCGGTATCCCGTATACCGCGGCATAATCGATCTTATTTTCCCCGCAGAGATATATTTCAAGTTCCTGTTCAATGGCATTTTTCAGCTGTTCAAGCGTCACACCATTTTCCTCTTTCAGTACCAGATGATATTCCCCACAGCTTAGTTTTGCGCAGATCACACTCGAACCGTATGCAAAAAACTGTTCCATATGATCTTCAAATGCTTCATCTTTTTCATAAAACGTCTCCGTCCCGTCCTCGAAAAAGAGCTGTAACATAAGAACATTGTAGCGCTCCGCTGCCAGTTCGATCTCCTGTTCTCTGGCCTCTTTTAACACCTCCGAAAAGGAGTGCTCACCGGATACGATATGTCGGAACAGTCTTCTTTTTGTAAGTGTTTTCTGTTCTTTTTCGTTTTTTGTCTCTTCCTGTCTGCCTCTCCTGCCGTAAATTTTTTCTGCGATCCGCCTGATTGCTTCTAAAAGCTGTGTACTGGTCACCGGTTTCAGCAGATAGTCTTCCACACCGATCGAGATAGCTTCTTTTGCATAATCAAACTCACCATATCCGCTCAGAATCAGGATACTCGTATCCGGAAGTTCCTGTTTTACGATCCGGCTAAGTTCCAGTCCATCCATAAAAGGCATCCTGATGTCCGTGATCAGGATGTCCGGTTTTAGTTTCTGAATCATCGGATACGCGATTTCTCCATCACTCGCCTCACCAACAAATTCAAATCCTTTCTCCTGCCATGCAATATTATTTCGTATCCCCTCCCGCATTACAATCTCATCTTCTGCCAGAAAAATTTTCAACATCGTTTCTGTTTCCCCCATCATATCTTCTTCCCGGACTCCCCATCCGCCGGAAAATCTATATGATGAAAATAGCACATTCCATAAAATGTTTCAATAAACAACTTTTGAAAAAGACCGGAGCCGCATGATTTCATATAGTGTCCCAAATCATGTCACTCCGGTCTTTTATTATATTATTTCCATCAACAATTTTTATTTTTCCCTATTGTACCGACAGGTAAGAATATCCCATCAGACTCTCATCCACCGCATGTGCGACCTCACGTCCCTCACGGATTGCCCACACGACAAGAGACTGTCCTCTGTGCACATCACCTGCTGCAAATACATTTTTCACACTTGTTGCATATGCGCCCTCTGCGGTTGAAATGTTCGTTCTTGCATTTAACTCAACACCAAATGCATCAGCGACATATTTCTCTGTTCCAAGGAATCCTGCTGCGATCAGAACCAGATCTGCATCCTGTTTCGTCTCGGAACCCGGCACTTCTGACATTACCATGCGTCCGGTCTTTTCATCCTTTTTGCTCTCTAATTTTACGGTGATAATGCCGTTTAAGTTACCGTTTTTATCTTTTAAAAATTCTTTGACTGTTGTCTGGTAAATACGCGGATCATGCCCGAATACAGCAATTGCTTCCTCCTGACCGTAGTCTGTCTTGCAGACTTTCGGCCACTCCGGCCATGGATTGTTCTCTGCCCTCGTATCTGGTGCTTTCGGCATCATTTCAAGCTGAGTCACGCTCGCACAGCCATGGCGGATGGATGTTCCGACACAGTCGTTTCCGGTATCACCGCCGCCGATGATGACCACTTTTTTACCTTTTGCAGAAATATAATTGTTATCTTTCAGGTCAGAATCTAAAAGGCTCTTTGTGGTTGCCTTTAAGAAATCCACTGCAAAGTAAATGCCCTTTGCATCACGTCCCGGTGCCTTGATGTCTCGCGGATTTTTTGCACCGCAGGCTAAGATGACGCGGTCATAATCCTTTAATAACTTCGCTGCCTTTACATCTTTTCCGACATTGACGCTGGTTACAAATTCCACGCCTTCTTCTTTCATGATATCCACTTTACGGTCGATCACCCATTTTTCCAGTTTCATGTTCGGGATACCATACATCAAAAGTCCGCCGACACGGTCGTCACGTTCAAACACCGTCACCTGATGCCCACGCTTATTTAACTGGTCTGCTGCGGCAAGTCCTGCAGGACCGGAACCGATGATTGCAACTTTCTTTCCGGTACGCACTCTCGGCGGTTTTGCTGCTGCATATCCCTTTTCATAAGCATTTTCAATAATGCCGTGCTCGTTTGCCTTACAGGTGACCGGATCTTCCCAGTGACCGCAGGTGCAGGCCGCCTCACAGAGTGCCGGGCACACGCGCGATGTAAATTCCGGAAAGTTGTTGGTTTTCTTTAAACGGTTATATGCCTGTTCCCAGTTTCCGGTATAGACAAGATCATTCCACTCCGGTACCAGATTGTGCAGCGGACATCCGCTTGTCATTCCCATGATGGTCATACCGGACTGGCAGAACGGCACACCGCAGTTCATGCATCTTGCGCCCTGAACCTGCTGTTTTTCCATGGAAAGTGGAATATGAAATTCCTTAAAATTTTTGATGCGCTCCTTCGGCTCGATCGCTTTCGCATCTTCTCTCTCGTAATCTATAAATCCAGTTGGTTTTCCCATTGCTCATATCCTCCATCGTGATGCCCTGCGGCACTTGCCGCAGGAACATCTTGCTTATTTAACCTCTCGTGTTTGCATAAAATGCTTCGATCTGCGCCTGTTCCGAGGATAAACCTTTCTCCTCCATCTGAACGATCGCCATCAGCATCCGGTTATAATCGTATGGAATGACCTTTTTGAATTTCGGCAGATATTCGCTGAAATTGTCAAGGATTGCTTTTCCTTTCTCGGAATTGGTCAATGCCACATGCTCTTTGATCATATCCTTTAATTCCATAACATCATATTTATTGGATATTTCTTCGGAAAATACCATTTCTTTGTTCATTCTTGTATACAGATCGTTGTCCTCGTCGAGCACATATGCGATACCGCCGCTCATACCTGCTGCAAAGTTCTTTCCAGTCTTACCGAGGACTACGACACGGCCGCCGGTCATGTATTCACATCCATGGTCGCCGACTCCCTCAACAACTGCGGATGCACCGGAGTTGCGGACACAGAAACGCTCGCCTGCGACACCGCTGATAAATGCTTTTCCGCTGGTTGCACCATAGAGGGCAACGTTACCGATGATGATGTTCTCATCTTTTTTGTATTTCACGCCTGCCGGAGCATAGACAACCAGTTTTCCACCGGAAAGTCCTTTTCCAAAGTAGTCATTGGAATCTCCGACTAACTCTAAGGTCAGTCCTTTCGGGATAAATGCGCCGAAACTCTGTCCGCCTGCGCCGCTGCATTTTACGATAAAGGTATCTTCCGGGAGTCCCTCGCCGCCGTATTTCTTGGTGATCTCGGAACCGAAGATCGTACCGAAGGAACGATCGGTGTTGGTCACTTCCACGTCAATGCTTCTGCGCTGCTGTTTTTCAAGTGCCGGTCCTAACTGTTTTAAGAGCACCGTGATATCTTTTGATTTTTCCAACTCGAAATCATAAACCTGTTTCGGATCAAAGATGACTTTCTTTTTCTGGTCTGCAAACGGGTTGTTTAAGATTTTGGAAAGATCGATCTCTTTCTCCCTGCCGCTTAAATCATCACGAACCTTTAACAGATCGCTTCTGCCGACCATCTCATCGATCGTCTTACAGCCAAGTTTTGCCATGTACTCTCTCAGCTCTGCCGCGATAAAACGCATGAAGTTCTCAACATACTCCGGTTTTCCTGCAAAACGTTTGCGGAGTTCCGGGTTCTGTGTTGCAATACCTGCCGGACAGGTATCCAAGTTACATACACGCATCATGACACAGCCTAAAGTTACAAGCGGTGCGGTCGCAAAACCATATTCTTCTGCGCCGAGCAGCGCTGCGATTGCAACGTCACGTCCGCTCATCAGTTTCCCATCTGTTTCAATGCGGACTTTGTTTCTAAGTCCATTCATGATCAGCGTTTGGTGTGTCTCAGAAAGTCCAAGCTCCCATGGAAGTCCTGCATTGTGGATGGAACTTGCCGGAGCTGCACCGGTACCGCCGTCATAACCGGAGATCAATACAACCTGTGCACCTGCTTTTGCAACACCGGCTGCGACTGTACCAACACCTGCCTCAGATACCAGTTTTACGGTAATTCTCGCATCGCGGTTTGAGTTCTTTAAGTCGAAGATCAGCTGCTCAAGATCCTCGATGGAGTAAATATCGTGATGTGGCGGCGGAGAGATCAGAGCCACGCCCGGAGTGGAAAGTCTGGTCTTTGCGATCCACGGATAAACTTTTTTGCCCGGAAGATGTCCGCCTTCACCAGGTTTTGCCCCCTGTGCCATCTTGATCTGGATCTCCTGTGCACTGACTAAATACTGGCTGGTGACACCGAAACGTCCGGATGCAACCTGTTTGATCGCAGAACAGCGGTTGACACTGCTGTTTTTACTTGCGATACGCTCTGCATCCTCACCACCTTCACCGGAGTTGGATTTTCCATGCAGGCGATTCATTGCGATTGCGAGCGTCTCATGTGCCTCCTGTGAAATGGAACCATAGGACATCGCACCTGTTTTAAATCTCTGTACAATGGAGTCAACACTCTCTACTTCCTCAAGCGGTATACCTTTTTTCGGGTAATTGAAATCCATCAGTCCACGCAGTGTGATCTCTCTTTCTTCCTTATTAACCAGATCCGTGTACTGTTTGAACAGCTCATAGTCACCTCGTCTGGTTGCCTCCTGTAACAGATGGATCGTTGCAGGATTGTAAAGATGCGGGTCTGCTCCGCTTCTCATCTTATGGCGTCCGCGGCTCTCTAAAGTCAGATCGGATTCAAGTCCAAGCGGATCGTAGGCTGCAGAATGAAGCTCATTGACATCATTTTCAATATCCTTTAATGTGATACCACCAATACGGCTGACCGTGTTGGTAAAATATTTGTCAATGACATTTTTATCAATACCGATCGCCTCGAAGATCTTAGAACCCTCGTAAGACTGGATCGTGGAAATACCCATCTTGGATGCGATCTTTACGATACCGTTTAAGATTGCATTGTTGTAATCCTGTACGGCTGCATAGTAATCTTTGTCAAGCATATGCTCGTCCACAAGCTGTTTTACCGTATCCTGTACCAGATATGGGTTGATCGCGCACGCACCATAGCCGAGCAGTGTTGCAAAATGATGTACCTCTCTCGGTTCGCCGGACTCTAAGATCATCGCAACCGATGTTCTCTTTTTCGTTCTTACCAGATGCTGCTGTAAGGCTGAAACAGCAAGCAGTGAAGGAATCGGAACATGGTTCTCATCGATTCCACGGTCAGAAAGGATCAGGATGTTTGCGCCATCTCTGTATGCACGGTCGGCTTCCACAAACAGACGGTCGATTGCCTTTTCAAGGCTTGTGTTTTTATAGTAAATGATCGGGATCACTTCTACTTTAAATCCCGGCACCTTCATGGCTTTGATCTTCATCAGGTCTGTGTTTGTCAGAATCGGGTTATTTACTTTTAGTACCTGGCAGTTCTCTGCCTTCTCCTCTAAGAGGTTACCGTCTTCACCGATATAGACTGTCGTGGATGTTACAACTTTCTCACGGATCGAGTCGATCGGCGGGTTTGTTACCTGTGCAAACAGCTGTTTGAAATAGTTGAATAATGGCTGATGGTCACTTGCAAGTGCAGCAAGCGGTGTATCAATACCCATGGCAGAGGTGCCCTCGCCGCCGTTCTTTGCCATCGGAAGGATTGCTTCACGCAGGGACTCGAATGTATAACCGAAAGCTTTCTGCATTCTCTGGCGCTCTTCCTTGGTGTATTCCGGCACACGCTCGTTCGGGATTTTTAGATCTTCCAGTTTTAAGAGGTTGCGGTCAAGCCATTCACCGTATGGCTGTTTGTTTGCATAAGTTTCTTTCAACTCATCATCGTCGATCACGCGGCCTGCAACGGTATCAACCAGAAGCATTTTACCAGGACGCAGACGCTCTTTTACGAGAATCTTTGTCGGATCGATATCAAGTACACCGACCTCGGAGGAGAGGATCAGATAATCATCATCTGTAATGTAATAACGGGAAGGACGCAGACCGTTGCGGTCAAGCACTGCTCCCATCATATCACCATCGGAGAACAGAATAGATGCAGGTCCGTCCCACGGCTCCATCATCGTCGCATAATACTGATAGAAATCTTTTTTCTTCTGTGACATGATGCGGTTGTTTGCCCATGGCTCCGGGATCATGATCATAACTGCAAGTGGAAGTTCCATGCCGCTCATAACCAGAAATTCCAAGGTATTATCAAGCATTGCGGAGTCGGAACCCTCGGAATTGATAACCGGAAGTACCTTCTGCAGTTCTCCTTTTAAGTGCTCAGACTCCATCGTCTCCTCGCGGGCAAGCATCTTGTCCGCATTACCCTTGATGGTGTTGATCTCACCGTTATGTACGATAAAACGGTTCGGATGCGCTCTCTCCCAGCTTGGATTCGTGTTCGTGGAGAAACGGGAGTGCACGGTTGCGATCGCTGATTCGTAATCTTTATCCTGTAAGTCAGCAAAGAATAAGCGAAGCTGCTCTACTAAGAACATACCTTTGTATACGATGGTTCTGCTGGATAAAGAAACCACATAAGTATCATCGTTGGACTGTTCAAAAACACGTCTTGCCACATACAGTTTGCGGTCAAAATCAAGTCCCTTTGCCACTTCTGCCGGACGTTTGACAAAGCCCTGCATAATATACGGCATACAGTCAACTGCTTTCTGTCCGAGTTTGGTCGGATCGGTTGGAACTTCTCTCCATCCTAAGAACTCCATTCCTTCCTTGTTCACGATGACCTCAAACATTTTCTTCGCCTGGTTGCGTTTTAATTCATCCTGCGGGAAGAAAAACATGCCGACACCGTAATCTCTCTCATCTCCAAGCTCGATTCCAAGTGGTTTTGTCACTTTGGAGAAAAACTTGTGTGATACCTGAAGCAGAATACCAACACCGTCACCTGTCTTGCCCTCTGCATCTTTACCTGCTCTGTGTTTCAAGTTTTCTACGATCTTTAATGCATTCTCTACCGTTGCATGTGTCTTGATACCTTTGATATTGACAACAGCACCGATACCGCAGTTATCATGTTCAAATCTCGGATCATACATTCCGGTTTCTGTCTTACAGCTGCCCGCTACAGAAAAACGGTCTAATTTCTGCTCTTTCATCTTCAACTTCCTTTCTCCATCCACTCATCTGTCTTTGCCTGAAAAACAGTTGTCTTTTGTCGGATTTGTTATGTATTAATATACAACTTTCATATTCGTTTGTCTACCAGTTTTTTCTTTATATTATCTGATAATATGATAATTATATTGAATGCATGTATATTATCTGTCTTTTTTATTTATTTTCTCTCAAAATAATATCTATACAAACAATTCAATAGAAAAAAGATGCAAAAAAAATTCATTAATTTTTCTGCATCTTCGCATTTTTATTATTTCTATTAAATTGTGTTTAAATTGTATCTGTGTCTTTCCGCTCTTTTACCTGCAGATCTATGCTTCCATGCCTGCCAGCTCATCCATTTTTTTTTAAACCCATGGTTAAAAATTGCGATTACACGTCCGACTCCGATCACTGCCACCACCGTTCCAAGCCCGATTCCGATCAGATGTCCCTGACAGACCAGTCCGACTGTGATCGTGATACAGATGTTGAAGAGGTCAAAACAGTTTTTGGTAAATCCCACACTCTTATGTACCGTGTCTGCGATCGCCTGCATAGCTTCCGGCAAGTTGATTTGGGTATGCCTCCCCAAATACCAGAATCACTGCCGAAAACAGATTCAGAAACCTTGTGAAAATAAGACTTAACGGCAACTGCAGCAGATCCATAAGCAGTGTCAGACGGATGTCCATTTTCTGTGCGTGCATCAAAGTTTCTCCCTCTGCCTTCTGATACCGGAAATGCCGGATCAGATGCAGGATCATCTCCACAAGCACAAACAGTGTGTAGATCACCATTGTCATATTCATTGTTCTTTCCCTGATTTCTTTCGCTCATCTGTTACAATGTGTTTCAATTCCATTGTCATGGACTAATAGTTTCTTTCCCATATTTTGTCAAAGAAATCATTTCCCTCCAGTGTTTTCTCCTCACAACTATACAAAGCACCATTATCGATGTCAAGTGACAGAAGAAGCGTGGAATCATCTAAGTATGGCGTCATTTTTTCCTGCAAAAGCGGGACGACATCTTCCCTGTGTGTACATTCGTTCCAGTCCTGGTGTTCATCCTTGTCAACTGCAAATTCAACGCCATAGGTATCCTCTATCACGATTCCCTTTTCATCATCCACATAAAAGGCTGCGAAGTCATATTGGGCAGTTCCCTGCATTTCGTAGGTCATGCTTATAAGCAGATAGTCCAGACCATCCTTTTTCGAAAGACATATTGTTCCATTGCCTGCATGTGACAGGTGAAAGTTTCGGCTGATAAACCGCGGATGACTCTCATATTCTCCGTCTTTTGTTCCACGATATACTTTCACATAACATCCATACGAACTGTTGCTTATAACATCGTCTACCGCTTCATCCGGCTCACTGCCATATCCAACTACAGAAACGAGATCCGCAATCCCATCATGTGTGAGATCTGCCGTTGTTTCAAATATAGGCACTTCATATGCATCTTTCCCCGGATAATCTGAGTTATAGTAGTTACCATCTTCCCCTAACTGACCGATATCGCCGTAGGTTGAATAGACATATTCCTGATTTTCCACGACATATTTTTGTGTCTGTGCATCAGAAGTATTTTCTGTAGTTTCAGAGATTTCTGTACCTGATTCTTTTTCTGTGTCTTCTGATATGTTTTCTAACATTTCTTCCGTATTTCCTGTTTTCAGTTTTTCCGGCATCTCTTCTGCATTTTCTGTTTTCTTCGCGTTTTCTGCTTCTTTCTCATTTTCTTCCAATACTGACGCGTTTGAAGCAGCAGAATTTTCTATTGTTTTTTTACTGCATCCAGCAAAACACTCACTTGCAAGTACAACAGTAATCATCGCCATGACTAATTTATTTTTCATTTTCCCCACCTCATAACATACTCTTTTTCGTTTGTATCTTCATCTGTTTCTTCCGCCTGAATCAAGAAATTCTCCCTCTGATAAAAGTAAATTGCATGCACATTCTTTTCGTATACACATAAACACAATTCGGTTTTTCTGCTTTTTACATAATCCAGCAGACATTTTCCAATTCCCATCGATTGTGCAGATTCTTTCACAAACAATCCCTCGATATAGCAATCATTTATTCCGATAAAACCATCTATCTGACCATTTTTTTCCTCTTCATATACATATACTTCTGCTTCTGGCAGAATCTGTTTCACCATTTCATAATTGCCGGTCCAATATTCCTTGTCTATAAAACTATGTGCCTTAATGTTTGTCTCAAGCCATATCTGCAAAACATCAGATATATCCTTTTCTTCCATTTTTCTTATCATACATTTACCCCATCTCTATTTTCGTCTTAGTGCACTGCAAAGATATCTTTTTACCCACTCCTTATCGCTCATAAAAAATTCATTTTTCCGTATTGATAAAAGCCGGAAAATCCGCAATTTATACGCATTTCCGGCTCTCTGCTTACATATGCTGTCTATCATTCTTTTTGTTTCATAAACTATAGTTCATGCAGCTTCAGGCTCTCTCGTCAAATTCCACATTCTTCTTCCACTTCCAGAACCCCCATATCACAGCGCCAGCCACCACAAGCATCACTGCCGTAAATCCAATTCCTTTCGCATCCGTCGTATAGCCAAAGGACAGCCATCCCGTTTCCTCACGCACGACCGACACAGTGTTTGCTGCGATGTGTCCCAGTACCGGCACATAGAAAAATCCTGTTTTTTCATACAAAAATGCAAGCAGACATCCCAAAACCGCCGCATACAGAAACTGCACCAGGTTCGCATGCACCAGTCCAAAGATCAATGCGGAACAAATAATTGCAGGGGCGACACCCAACATCAATTTTAGTCTCTGATAAACCACGCCCCTGAATAATAATTCTTCCGCGATTGGGATCAGAAAACAGGATCCAAGGAACTCATAGACTGCTGCGCCTGCAAAAAATGCCTGATTTGCAGTCTGGAACCCTTCTGATGCCTGAATTAATGATGTCATCGCAATGATATTGTTGACTGCAATTCCAAGTGCCGCTACGGACACAACAGTCACGGCAATATTGATTGCCTGCTCACTGCTAAAGCGAAACTTCTTTTTTCCGTAAACAGTATCCCGGATGTTTTGATCTGCCATATAAAATTTTAATATGACCGGAATCGTAACTGCATCACCCACAAGCTGGCGCAGCATGTAAGTCTCATCTGCACTGCCGAGAAGTATCTCCAATGCAAAATAACAGAGACTTGATACCACATAGTAAAGCCCGACCGGATAAATAATCTGCCAGATCTGGAAGCCCTTTGTCTGTTTCATCGTTTGTTTCCCTTCGTATCACGTCCCGCGGTGCGCAGACGGTTTAATGCCACTTCTTTGCCTTTTACTTCAATATTTACTACATCTTCCGCATTCAGAAGATAGATCGCCGCAAGCGCGTCCCCGGCACCTAATTTCATGCCGCGCACACCAACTGCTCCCTTTTTCTTTTCCGGGATACTGGAAATGTCGATCCGTAGAAAAAAGTCTTTTTCGGACTGCATCACGAGCGTCTCCTCAAGTGCAAGTGCCTGTACAAAGATCAGCTCATCGCCCTCATTTAATTTTGTCGCAGCCGTGGTTCGTTTTGCAACGTCAAACTCACTTCCATCCACGACTTTAAGCATAGCAGATTTTGTTCCAAACAACACCTGGGAATGGCTGATTGCCGCAAGGTTCGTGATATAGACAAAATTTTCCTCGCTGCTGTTATAATTACTCAGGTTATCGATCGGCGTTCCCTTGTCTCGGAATTTACCGTAAGGAAGATCTAACACCTTTAACAGATGCATCTGTCCCTTATTGGTAAAAATGCAGATCTTGTCCGTATTTTTGCAGGTCAGGATATAGCGGTTTTCTGTGTTTGCCGCCTCCTTATTTCTCTCATACGTTGCGACATCCACGGTTTTTGCGTATCCAAAACGATCCATTAAGAATACAACATCCATCTCCTCAATCTTCTTCTCCTCAACGACCGCTTCCTCTAAGTTATCGATCACCGTTTTTCTCGGTTTTGCGTACTCTTTCTTAAAACTCTCCAATTCTTTGATGATGACTTTCGCCATAGCCGCGCGGCTTCCCAAAATATCCTCATATTTTGCGATATTTTTCAAGGTCTCATCATGATCTTTTAAGAGTGCTTCGAGTTCGAGTCCGATTAATTTCTGCAGACGCATCTCAAGAATCGCCGTAGTCTGTCTCTCCGTAAAACGAAGTTTTGCAGCGTCTCGTTTTGACTGTTCCGATTTAAAATTGATGTTATCTGTGATACCGTCGGTTAAGCAGGCTCTCGCATCCTTCACATTTTTACTTCCGCGCAGGATCTCAATGATCAGGTCAATGACATCCGTTGCCTTGATCAGACCTTCCTGAATTTCCTTTTTGTCGCGCTCTTTTGCAAGAAGTGTCTGATATTTGCGTGTTGCAAGCTCATACTGGAAATTCACATGATGGCGGATGATCGGCACGATTCCCATAGTTTCCGGTTTTCCGTCCGCTACCGCTAACATGTTAACGCCAAAGGTATCTTCCAGTTTTGTTTTCTTGTAGAGAAGATTTTTTAAATTTTCGACATCTGCACCCTTTTTCAGCTCCAGAACGATGCGTATTCCCTCTTTTGAGGACTGGTTTGTGATATCCACGATATCGGAAGTTTTCTTTGCCTCAACAAGGCTGTAGATATCGTTTAAGAATTTTCCGATATTGGCACCGATCATGGTGTACGGGATCTCTGTGATCACAAGACGGTCTTTTCCGCCTTTTCCCTTTTCAACTTCAACTTTACCGCGGATCTTGATTTTTCCCATACCGGTTGAATAAACGGCTAACAGTTCATCCTTATTTGCAACGATACCACCAGTCGGAAAATCAGGTCCCGGAATATACTGCATCATCTGCTCGGTATTGATGTCTGGGTCTTTCATATATGCGATCACACCGTCAATGACCTCGCCAAAATTGTGCGGCGGGATACTGGTCGTCATACCGACGGCGATTCCCTCTGCACCGTTTAAAAGCAGATTTGGAACTTTGACAGGGAGCACCTCCGGCTCTTTTTCCGTCTCATCAAAGTTCGGGACAAAGTTTACGACATCTTTATCTAAGTCCGCCAAATAGGCTTCCTGTGTAATCTTCTGTAAACGCGCCTCAGTATAACGCATTGCTGCGGCGCCATCTCCCTCGATGGAACCAAAATTACCGTGTCCATCCACAAGCGGCAGTCCTTTTTTGAAATCCTGCGCCATCACGACGAGCGCATCATAGATGGAACTGTCACCGTGCGGATGATATTTACCCATCGTATCACCGACAATACGCGCACACTTACGGTACGGCTTGTCATAGCGGATGCCAAGTTCATACATATCATAAAGCGTTCTTCGCTGCACCGGTTTTAAACCGTCCCTCACGTCCGGAAGTGCACGCGCGATGATAACGCTCATGGCATAATCAATATAAGATTTCTGCATCAGTTCCGAATACTCGGTGCGGATAATCTGTTCTTCCTGATTCATATCATACTCCATTTCTGTCCATTTTTCAGGGCATCACAAGTCAGCTGGCACTGCTCACTTCCCGCCCACATGTTACTGTCTGCTCCCTGCCAGTCGTTCCAGTAACACCCACATCTCTATCAGATATCAAGTGCTGCGTCTTTTGCATGTTCATAAATAAACATCTTGCGCGGCGGCACATCATTTCCCATCAAAAGTTCCGTGATATCGGACGCCATACGTCCATCTTCGATCTCGATGCGTTTTAAGATCCTCGTTTCCGGGTTCAAGGTCGTCTCCCAGAGCTGTTCCGCATCCATCTCACCGAGACCTTTGTAACGCTGCAGAGTAAAATTGCTCTTATGGTTCCTGCGGTAACGTTCCAATGCCGCATCGTCGTAAAGGTATTCTTCTTCCCCTTTAGACGGGATCGCTTTATACAATGGCGGCATTGCCACATAGACATGTCCCTCATAGATCAATTCCGGCATGAAACGATAAAACAGTGTCAGAAGCAGTGTGGAAATATGTGCTCCATCGACGTCGGCATCTGCCATGATGATGATCTTGTCATAGCGCAGTTTCGTGATGTCAAAATCATTGCCGTATCCTTCGGAAAAACCACATCCAAATGCATTGATCATCGTCTTGATCTCTGCATTTGCAAGCACCTTGTCAATACTTGCTTTCTCAACATTTAAAATCTTACCACGGATCGGCAGGATTGCCTGAAAATTACGGTCACGCGCCGTCTTTGCAGAACCTCCCGCGGAATCTCCCTCGACGATAAATATCTCACAGATCGACGCGTCCCTGCTCTCACAGTTTGCAAGCTTTCCGTTGGAATCAAAAGAGAATTTCTGTTTTGTCAGAAGATTCGTCTTTGCACGCTCCTCGGTCTTGCGGATCTTTGCCGCTTTCTCCGCGCAGGAGATCACGGTCTTTAATACCTCTAAATTTTTGTCAAAATAAAGCTGTATCTCATCCCCGGTCACTTTTGCCGTGACACGCGCTGCATCCTGATTGTCCAGTTTCGTCTTGGTCTGTCCCTCAAAACGTGGATCCGGGTGTTTGATGGAAACGATCGCCGTCATACCATTACGGACATCCGCTCCCGTAAAATTAGAATCCTTTTCCTTTAAAATGCCAAGTTCTCTCGCATAGGAATTGATGACTGTGGTAAACACCGTCTTAAATCCCGTGATATGCGTACCACCCTCCGCATTAAAAATATTGTTGCAGAATCCTAAAATATTCTCATGGAACTCATTGGTATACTGGAATGCTGCCTCAACCGTGATTCCGTCCTGCTCGCCCTTAAAGTACACCACATCGTGAAGCACCTCGTTCTTTTTGTTCAGATCCTTGACAAAACCAATGATACCCTCTTCCTCATGATATACAATATGTTCCACTTCCGCTCCACGTTTATCCTCATAAATAATCGTCAGTGCCGGGTTCAAGTATGCCGTCTCATGCATACGGCTTTTTACTTCGTCCTCTTTGAATCTGGTCTTTTCAAAAATCTCAGGATCCGGAAGAAAATTGACCTTCGTACCGGTTTTTTTCGTTTTTCCAATGGTCGGAAGAAGCCCGTTTTCCAGTTCCACCACCGGAATACCACGCTCATAACCATCGTGATGAATGTAACCATCCCTGCTGATCCATACATCCATATGTGTCGACAATGCATTTACAACAGACGAACCTACTCCATGCAGTCCTCCACTGGTCTTATAAGCGGAATCATCAAACTTTCCTCCTGCATGCAGCGTCGTATAAACAATACGCGCAGCTGAAACTCCCTTTGCATGCATGCCGACCGGAACGCCTCGTCCGTTATCCTCAACGGTACAGGAACCATCCGCTTCTAATGTTACACAGATCGTATCGCAGGCTCCCGCAAGATGTTCATCCACTGCATTGTCCACAATCTCGTAGATCAGGTGATTCAATCCTTTGCGTGAAACACTTCCGATATACATTCCCGGTCTTTTTCTTACCGCCTCAAGCCCTTCGAGAACGGAAATACTGCTCTCGTCATAGCCGCCTGTCTTTGCCATTTCTTTTTTCCCTTTCCTGCTAAATCTATTACTTTTATACTGAATTGCTATCTCTGATCCGTATCCTGACGTCTTGCATACTGCATATGCGAAATAACCATCAGTGCAAGTTTAAACGTCATCGCATCGTCAAATTTACGGATATCAAGTCCAATGATTTTCTCTAATCGCTCCAGACGGTACACTAAAGTATTTCTGTGCACATAAAGCTGTCTGGCAGTCTCTGAAATGTTCAGGTTGTTTTCAAAGAACTTCTGTATCGTTGTCGTTGTTTCCTCATTAAAAATATCCGGGATCTCATCGCCGAACACCTCATGGATGAACATCTCACAGAGACTCATCGGAAGCTGGTAGATCAGACGCCCGATACCAAGATAACGATATGCGATCGTCTCTTTTTCTGCATAGAAAATCTTTCCAACCTCAAGCGCCATCTTTGCCTCCTGATAGGATTTTGCAATATCCGGCAGATTATTCACCTGATTACCGTAACCGACCCTCACGCGCACCATTGCCTCGGTATGCATATTGTCCACAATCATATCGGCCAACTTCTGTAATTCATCTTCATTCTTCACGTCGCGAACATCCTTGATCAGGACGATGCTCTGCTCGTCCACTTCTGTCACATAATCACGCATCTTGGTTGCAAAGAGATTTTTCACAAGCTCCACTGCGGTGGAATCTTTCTTATCTTCTAAATCGATCACATAAACCACACGCTCCGCCTGCTCGATATGAAGTTTCTGCGCCTTATTGTACATATCTACGACCAACATATTTCCAAGCAGGATATTCTGCATGAAATTGTTGCGGTCGAACTGCTCCATGTAGGCAGCCGCAAGGTTTCTGATCTGGCAGACTGCAAGGCGTCCCACCATATAAGCATCCTCTGCCTGTGATTTGGTCAGCAGAATATATTCTATCTCTCCATCAGCGATCACCTTAAAAAAATGATATCCTGAGAGCATCTGGCTCTCAGCCATGGAATCTGCAAAAGATGTGATTGCACCTTCTAAATCTCCCTCCGGCTCAAATGTTGCTGCAACCGGCTTTCCTTTTTCCGTGTAAAGTGCAAGATCAATTCTCGATATATCCTTTATCTCATCAAGTGCTGTCTGTATTTTATGGTTTGAAATCATAATCTATTTCCTTTCCGATATCTCCCCTTCGTCTGGTTCCACCCATCATCCGATCTATAATTTCATCCTTACTGACGAACAAAAACTGGGTACATCACTGTACCCAGTTTTATTTTAAATGATGTTCTGTTTAATTTTACCGAATTAGTTGGTAATTGTCAATTCTGTTTCTTTGTCGAAAACATGTATCTTCTCAGGATCAATAGCAAGTTTGATGTGATCTCCCATACGTGCTGTTGTTCTGGAATCAACTTTTGCAGTCATGCTTGTGCCTGCTACTTTGAAGTATAATAATACCTCAGAACCTAATAACTCGTATCCTGTTACATCAGCCTCGAATGCGCAATCTTGGTGTGCTTCGATCTCAATCTCGGAATCTCCAATATCCTCTGGTCTGATACCCATAACAACTGTCTTTCCGTTGCATCCTGCATCTGCAAGTTTCTTTGCTTTTGCTGGTGGTAATACGATTGTTGTGTTATCGAATGTAAGAGAAACTTTGTCTCCCTCAACTTTACATTTTGTATCGATGAAGTTCATCTGCGGAGAACCAATGAATCCTGCAACGAATAAGTTGTTCGGCTCATTGTATAATTTCTGCGGAGAATCAACCTGCATGATAACACCATCTTTTAATACAACGATTCTGGTACCAAGTGTCATAGCCTCGGTCTGATCATGTGTTACATAGATGATAGTTGCTTTTAATCTGTTATGTAAAGAAGCGATCTCAGAACGCATCTGTACACGAAGTTTTGCATCCAGGTTGGATAACGGCTCATCCATAAGGAATACCTTAGGATTACGAACGATGGCACGTCCCATAGCAACACGCTGTCTCTGTCCACCGGATAAAGCCTTTGGTTTACGGTCTAATAATTTCTCAAGGTCAAGAATCTTAGCTGCTTCTTCAACTTTTCTCTTGATTTCATCCTTAGGAACTTTTCTTAATTTTAATCCGAATGCCATGTTATCGAAAACGGTCATATGAGGATACAGAGCGTAGTTCTGGAATACCATTGCGATATCTCTGTCTTTTGGCTCAACATCGTTCATGAGCTTTCCGTCGATATAGAACTCACCAGAGGAAATCTCCTCAAGTCCGGCGATCATACGAAGTGTAGTAGATTTACCACATCCGGATGGTCCTACGAAAATGATGAACTCCTGATCTTCTACTTCAAGGTTGAAATCCTTAACAGCCTCAAAACCGTTTGGATAAACTTTGCAAATGTTTTTTAATGATAAACTTGCCATTGGTCTAAATACCTCCTGATATTTGTGTTTCGTTATTTGATAACTATACTATACAAAAAAGATGCAAAAAGCACCATATGCCTCCTACACAAAGAATTTTGTTTTTTCTTGTAGGATGTCACAGTGCTCTGTGCATCTTTTCCATCTTTTCGTCAAACTGACGGCTTTTCCATCAAAAACTGTACAGATTGACGGATACAGACGTTCCTCTTTTTTTATAAAAGGTTTATTTTATGTTCCGCTGAAATCATTTCTTTTTACGGATCCGGTGAAACTGCGGTCTTAATACCAGTTCCGGGATTACAATACCTTCACGCTGCGTCAGCACATATTCCACTGCTTCTGCTACTTCTTCCGGGGTAAGATAAGATTCTTTTTCTTCTCCCACCGTAAAGTCCGCGTTCCGGTACAGATTTGTCTCCGTCATATCCGGGTAAACCGCCGTCACTTTGACGCCGTATTTTCTTGCCTCATCAAACAGGCTTGACGAAAACGATGCAAGTCCTGCTTTGGTTGCCGCATAAGCACAGCCGTGCGGACTCGGCTGTTTTGCCGTAACAGATGAAATATTGATAATGTAACCGCCGTTTTTTTTCAGCGTCCGTAATAATTGCTGGGTTAAGATCAACGGTGCTTCTAAGTTCACACGGACCATTTCCTGTATCTTTTTGGGATTCAGTTCCTCGTGCAGACCATAGTAAGCTGCACCGGCATTATTGACAAGGACTTTTACCGTGTGCTCCGATGTGACCTGTTTCACGATAGCGCACAGTTTATCCGTATCGGTGAGGTCACAGATGATTGGATGAAATATGGCATTTTTCAAATCATTTTCACACTGAGGTACTCCGGCAATGTCTCTATCCTCTTCCGTATCAAATCTGCGCCCGATCCCAAATACTTCATATCCGAGCACACCTAATTTTCCACTGATAGCGCGTCCGATACCAGACGAGGCACCCGTTACGATGGCTGTATATTTCTGTGTCATAGCTGTTTTCCTCTCACGACTCCCACCGGAAGATCTTCTCTTCCGGCACATACTCTAAAAGCTGTCTGATCAGAAATCTCTCCATCTGTTCTGTCAGCTCTTTTCCATAATGATAAACCCCGCCGTCATTCTGAAATGGGAACTGCACTACTGCAGAATACGGCTCGTTTTTCCGCATTTTTTTCAGATAATCCTGCGATACACGAAAAGAGCCGACACTGACATCAAAGATCTGATCCATTGGAACTTCTTTTGTGACAAGTTCTAACATTTCATGGTACTCTTTTTCCCAGTCCGGGCAGTAAATCATCGGATCAAAACACAGTCGCACCGGGAATCCTTTTTTTACCGCATCTGCCACACAGCGGACACGCTGCAAAAGTGATGGCGTATTGTGCTCATACTGTTTTGTGATCTGCTGCGGCGAAAGTGTAAACGCATAGATTATATTTTTATCGGGTATCAGATTGTCAAAAAGCTTTACATTCGCCGACTTTGTACGGATTTCGATCTTAAGCGGATATGTAGATCTTTTATTTTCTTCCAGAACAAAATGCTCCCACTCCCTGACATAACCGGTCATTGTCTCAAATGCAAGCAGATCTGTATCATAGGACACACACAGATAAACCGGGTGTTCTGAAAGCATCCGGTGAAGTTCTTCAAAAATATCTTCGATATTTACAAAAATTACGATATTCGCGGAGGGATACATTCCTTTTAAATAGCAGTATTCACAGTCATAGATGCAGTTCATCATACAGGATGTATAATAAAAATAAGTATTTCCAAAATTCTGGCACACCGGTGCCCCCTGATAGATCAGACTGCCTGTCTTTTTTGCCAGGATCAGGTTCTGCGCATGATGTTGTTCTTCATAGTCCTGTCTGCGTCTGCAGAATACATCTTTGTAATGTCTGATATACACAATCTCTGCTTTCATAAAACGCGCTAAGATTTGCTTTACCCGCGGATGTTCTGCTATTTCTTCTTCCACATAAATATGAAAAAAAAACGGATTATAATAATTTTCGTCCAAACTCTTCAAAGCAGCGTTTCCCCTCTCTTTTATCCTTACAGGGCAGCTCCCCCGCCTGATACATTTCTTCTATGATTCCCTGATAATCAATTCCGGCAAGTACTGCATATTTCAGATGCTGCATTACTGCGGCCTGCATCACAGCCGAACAGTGCATATCCTCATTTAACTTCTGTGCAAGCTCCGATACTTCCCCCATCGCTTTTTTGTTCTGCAGCTTTTTTATCCCGTCGATCTTCCTCAGTTCATCCAGGTAACTCCGGATTCCGGGAACTGCGCCCGCAATGCCCTGTTTCAGCATTTCTGCAGACAATTCCTGCACATTTCCCTCGTCTGTCACAACTTTTAAAAAAGACATCTGATGCGGGCCGAAAAAATATGCTCCTGCCTGATATATGGAAGAGGCCTCCATATCATAAAGAAAACCGTCTGCCACACTATTTTTTATGGCCGTTTCGTATTTTGGGATTAACTCTGTTTTGTTTTCTGTATGATAAAGCATTGCACCTGTCACAATTTCAGCTTCCTCAAAAGGATGTCTGTATAAAATATCCGGATAAAATGTACGCCCTGTCACATGCTCCATGATCTTTTTGCACAGATACACTTCTCCTGCCTTTACTGACTGTTCCTGTACTGTTTTTCTCTTGTCGGAAGAATGTAGACCATCTCCGGCTGCGGTTTCTTTTTCCGATACATTTCTACAAGTTTGACCGGATCCTTTTGAGCAAGAAACTTTTGCGCAAGTACCGATATTGACCAGAAAATCCGCCGGCTGTGGAGTTCTTTTCGTACAGATTCTCGCCACGGCCGCCGTCGCTGCGTTCATTCCGCATCCCGTTACCGTAAGAAGAATATTTTCTTCCTCAGAAAAAAAGACAGGAAAACAAGTTTCATCTGTCTTTTTCTTCAATCCATATTCACGAATCAGTGGTTCTGCCTCATGGTATAAGGCACAAAATATATATATCATAATTTACGCTCTTCCGGTGCTTCCGATACCGCCGCGGTTTTCATTGCCAAGTGTATCTGTCTCCTCAAAACGGATGACCGGCTGATGTTTCTGGATGCGGAACTGGCAGATGCGGTCATTGACATTGATCTCCGTGTCACGCATTGCAAGTGCCGGCATCATCCACACATCATCATCTCCGCAGTAGCTTTCATCTACAACACCCATGTGGTTTGTCTGAATGATTCCAAAATTCTTGTAGGTAGAACTTCTCGGTACAATAACTGCCTCATATCCTGCCGGAAGCTGCATGGACACGCCAAGTTTAATCAATTTAAATTCGCCTTTTTTTAATACAACGTGTTCTGCTGAGCGAAGATCGATCCAGTCACTCTTTCCGTCAATATAGGTAAGTTTTTCTATTTCATTTGAATGATATTTAATTCTGATCGTCTGCTGTTCCATTTTTACTCCTGTCTATTCTTCCCACTCTAAGCTGCTGTGTTCTTCTCTGCGGTCACGCAGCATCAGCTCGCGCACTGCGTCTTTTGCCGGTTTATCATCAAACAGAACGTGATTGATCTCCTCGATGATCGGCATAGCCACTTCATACTTTCTTGCAAGCGCGATTGCTGCTTTTGCAGAGTAAACACCCTCAACGACCATCTTTACCTCATCCATCGCCTGCTTCATCGTATATCCCTGTCCCATCAGCATGCCGGCTTTGCGGTTTCTGGAATGTTTGCTCTCGCAGGTTACGATCAGATCACCAATACCAGTCAGACCGCTCAATGTTTCTGCATTTGCACCCATCTTAATTGCAAGTCTGCTGATTTCAGATATACCGCGTGTGATCAACGCTGCCTTGGTATTATCTCCGTATCCAAGTCCGTCCGCCATACCTGCTGCAAGTGCGATCACATTTTTTAAAGATCCGCCAAGTTCCATTCCAAGGACGTCCGGACTTGTGTATACACGGAATACTTCATTCATGAAAATATCCTGCACACCCTCAGCCACAGACTTCTTTCTTGCACCCGCAACGACTGTGGTCGGGAGTCCGATTCCAACTTCCTCTGCATGGCTCGGTCCGCACATCACTGCCACGTCAGCAGCAGGAATTTCCTGCTCTACGATATCAGAAAGTGTCATCAGGGTATTTTCCTCAATACCTTTTGCCACACAGACGATTACCTGTCCCTTTTTTACAAAAGGTGCCATAGATTTTGCCGTGCTTCTCGTAAAAACAGACGGCACCGCAAGGATCAGATAATCTTTTCCCTCGATCGCCTCTTTTAAATCTGTGGTAAATGTAATATCTTCCGGTAATTTCACTCCCGGAAGTTTATCCACATGCTCGTGTTTTTCACGGAGCATCTGTACTTCCTGCTCCACGATCGACCAGACTGTCACATCGTTTCCATTTGTATGTAATACCAGAGAAAGTGCCGTACCCCAGCTTCCTGCACCAATAACGGCTGTCTTTGCCATTCTGTCATTCCTCCTAATTCTTTTTCATTCCAAATTTGTTTTCTGTTCCAGTAAGCAGACGCTTAATATTGGCTTTGTGTCTCCATAATGCCATCGCTGTAAAACATGCACTGACAATGTAAAATTCCGGCAGATATGCCGTATCCACATGAAGATATCCCATGTGGCCAAATATCAGTACCTGGATCAGATAACTTGTCACAACAAGGATAGAACCTAACGATACATATCTTGTAATCGCGATTGATCCAATAAACAGTATCAGGCAGATTGGCGCTGCAAGCGGACACACTGCAAGGATCATACCGGACGTACATGCAATCCCTTTTCCACCCTTAAATTTCAGATAAAATGGGAAGTTGTGTCCCAAAACTGCTCCGAACCCTGCGTAAAGTTCTAAGATCTTGACCGCATCCGGATATTTTCCGATAAAAATGAAACGGATCAGAAGCACTGCAAAAATCGCTTTAAACAGATCACCCAGAAAAGTGATTAATCCAGCCTTCCAGCCTAACACGCGCAGCGTATTTGTCGTTCCCGCATTACCGCTGCCCTGTGTCCTGATATCCACGCCGTGCTTTTCTCCATAAATATATCCTGTCTGGAATAACCCAAAACAATACCCCACTGCCACTGCTATGACTCTTGCCCCAAGCATTACTGTTCTTCCTTCCTCTCACGAATGATAAATTTTAACGCCGTTCCACGGAATCCAAATGTATCACGGATACGGTTTTCCAGATAACGGGTATAAGAAAAATGCATCAATTCTTTGTCGTTGACAAAAATAACAAACGTTGGCGGCTTTACCGCAACCTGTGTGGTATAGTAGATTTTCAGACGTTTTCCTTTGTCTGAAGGCGGCTGCTGCATTGCTACTGCCTCCGCAACGATCTCATTTAAGACACCGGTTGCAACACGCATGCTGTTATTCTCAATGACAAGGTCGATCATGTCAAACAGTTTGTTTAAACGCTGTCCTGATTTTGCAGAGATAAATAAAATTTCTGCATATGGCATAAAGCTTAAAATCTGACGGATTTTCTCCGTATGGCGGTAGATTGTCTTATCGTCTTTTTCAATGGCATCCCATTTATTGACTGCAATAATGATACCCTTTCCACGCTCATGAGCGATTCCTGCGATTTTTGCATCCTGTTCGGTCACACCCTCGGTCGCATCGATCACAATGATACACACATCGGCGCGCTCCACTGCCGTCACGGCACGGATGATACTGTAACGCTCGATTTCTTCCTTGATCTTATTCTTACGGCGCAGTCCTGCTGTATCGATAAACACATATTCCTTTCCGTTGTACCGGATATCCGTATCGATTGCATCACGGGTCGTACCTGCAATATCGGACACGATCACGCGGTCCTCCTGTGCAAGTTTATTGATCAGGGATGACTTTCCAACATTTGGTTTTCCGATGATCGCAACCTTCGGTCTCTCATCTTCCGCCTCATCTTTGTTGTATTCCGGGAAATTCTTTACCACTTCGTCAAGCATATCTCCAAGTCCTAACATGGAGGATGCAGAAATCGGATACGGATCCCCGATACCCAGATTATAAAACTCATACACATCCGGCATAAATTTTTCAAAACTGTCCACTTTGTTGACAACTAAAACAACCGGCTTTCCGGAACGGCGCAGCATATCTGCCACCTTGGAATCCGAATCCTGCAGTCCCTGTCTCACGTCTGTCAAAAAAATGATCACATCCGCAGTTGCGATCGCAATCTCCGCCTGCTCACGCATCTGGGATAAAATGATATCTTTACTGTCCGGTTCAATACCACCGGTATCGATCATGGTAAAATGATAATCCAGCCAGGTCACATCCGCATAGATCCTGTCTCTGGTCACGCCCGGCGTATCCTTTACGATGGAAATCCGCTCGCCTGCAAGCACATTAAACAACGTCGATTTTCCAACATTCGGACGACCCACGATCGCCACTACGGGTTTACTCATAATTTCCTGTACTCCTTTTATTCTCAAATCTCATTCACTTCATGAGCGGCTGATACTACGCTCTGAACATTATTTTGATTTTACAATATCCTGTGGTTCTTGTAAAGATATTTTCCATTGCGGGCTTTTACATATATTTTGTCAATAGTTTTGCGACAAGTTTTTTATTCTTTTCTATGCCAATTTCTGTAACTCTTCATCAAACAATTCTGCGGATGTTTTAAAATCAAATATTCCCCTTGGGTAATTGTTAATCCATGTTTCTATATATTTTATTTCTTCATCTGTTGTATCCTCAAAATCTACCCCCTTTGGTATATGCCTGCGTATAAGCCTATTATTATTTTCATTCGTGCCACGCTCCCAACTGCTATACGGGTGGCAGTAAAATACAAAAGTCCTCTTTTCTTCTTTCAATGCAGAACGCTCCATTCCCTCATAATCTGAAAACTCTACACCATTATCAACCGTTATGCTTCTGAATACCTTATAAAACATATCCCCCCATTTTCTCTCTAACCTGTCTAACGCATCTACTACCGAAGCTGCCCCTTGGTCTTTCAGCTTAATAACGATTTCATCACGGGTTTTTCTTTCCGTTAATACAAGCATACACGATTTTGTGACCCCTCTCTTTCCTTTTACCGTATCCATTTCCCAATGTCCGAATATCTCTCGTTTTTCTATTTCCTTTGGTCTGTTTTCTATGCTTTCTCCTGCGGTGGCTCTTTTCTGTACCTGTACTTTCTTATTATGCTTTTTCTTTTTACTTTTAATAGGTAAATCCTTGTTTGTAAGTTTCAAAAAAATTCCATTATCAATATATCTATAAAGTGTTCTAACACTTATTGTTGTCTTAAATTCAATCCCCGAACGTGCAACCTCTGCTAATGCTGCTTCCGGGCTAAATCTATTATCTACAATTTTGTTTTCTATATATTCCGCTAATTTTCTATCATTTCCTATTTTTAGGCTTCTGCCTTTTCCCTCTTGGGCGTAATCGTGTGCTTTTTGTCCTAAATCACTGCTATAACGCTCTTCCTCTGTATAGTCAGAGTTTCGGTGCATATACTTACCTTTGTCATATTCTCTATATATTGTGCTTCTGTGAAAATGTAATTGTTCTGCTACTGCTGCCTTTGACAACCCGGCGTTTAAAAGTGCTTCCATTTTGATACGGTCACTTTTACTCATTTGTTTAAATTTCTTCATATCGCACCTCCTACGCCAAAAGGGCAGCAGTTATTGCCTGCTGCCCTCGGTCTTTTATTCCGAATCGGTTACTTTTTCAATATCTCCGTTGTCTGTGTATACAATGTAATCTACTAAATGTGTTCCGCCAAACATTGCTTTGGCATCATGTTCCTCGCCTTTGGTATATTCATACACTGATACATATAACAAGCCGGATACAACACTTATACTCGTGCTTGTTTTTGTGGTTAAGTTTTCAACCGCCAAAATAGTTTTATCAGAATCAAAGTAGTTTTTATAACACGATAACGCATAATCTTCAACATTAAAGTTGTTTTCTGCTATTACAATACATTTCCAATTACCTGTAACATCATTCCTTACAGTATCGTACTTTGTTGAATATATCGTAGTAATATCCTTATCGCTTATACCTACAATATTATCCCCTGTTCTGTGTTCCACTATTTCCGTTGGTTCTTCCGTAATTGCTTCCGTTGTTTCTTTCTGCTCTGTTGTTTCCTCCTGTTTCTCGGATTCCGGCACTTCTGTTTTTTCTAATTCAGCAGTACCCCCCCCCGAACATCTGTTTGATTTTCGGTTGTGGTGTTTTCTGTTTGCCTGTTATTGCTTGCAATTATCCCGTGACCTATCCAAAAGACCACAATTACAGCAATGATTATAATGTGTTGTTTTTTCATGTTGAACCTCCTTTGTGTCCGATTCGGTCTATTCGACCTTGATTTTTTTGTTTTTTCCTGCTAATATATTTTAAAGCACTCGGGGCGATTAGCAGGAATGTTATGAAGTTCGCCCCTTGTGTTGACCCTTATTAAGTTTTTTATTCCTTAATCAATTCTGTGAGATATTCGATTAACTCTTCTTTCGGTGTATCATTTCTTATCAGTGCTATTATCATTTTTATTATCCCTTTGAACTGGTTGTTTGTCATTTTGTTATCCTCCATTGTTTAACTCCTTTCCTGCTATCTCCTTGCTACAATTACATTATATACTTATATAAGTATATTGTCAACAGTTTTTTATACTTATATAAGTATTTTTTTGTAGTAATACTTATCTTCTTTCTGATATATCCTTATCTCTTCATCTTTCCCCCGATAGTCTAATTCCGCATCTGTCACAAAATCGCAATTAGTGCATGAAATATATCCGCACTCCATAGGCCCGCAATCTTCTTTTCTTATTCTTTTTTTAGATAATTTCCCACTTCTTGTTATTTTGTAAACGTCTGAATACTGCATTAAATTGCTAAACTCTAATGTGCTTCCACACTTAGGGCAGCAATTCAACAATTCATCCATTTTATCCCCTCGCTTTCTTCTCTTCGATTGCTGCAACTATAAATTCGTTACGGCTCTTATATCCCTGTTTCTTCGCTTCTTTGTCAATCTCTGCTTTCTGTCCTGTCGGGACTGTTACAAGAAATTGGTCGTAAGCCTTTGCATTGTATTTATTTTTTGCCTTTGTCGCAGGCGTTCCGCCTGTCTTTTCCTCCGCCAACTGCTGCACCTCCTTTGCTCGTTGGTTTTTCTTTATCATATCACATTCATTATACTTATACAAGTATATAAAATGCACAAATAACTTTATATACTTATATAAGTATTTTGGTAATTATTCCGGGTTGCGTATATACTTATATAAGTATATAATAGCATCATAAGGAACAGGGAATAAGACAGACCCACAAAGTTATACACAGTATCCACATTTTAGGAGGTATTCACTATGGAAAGAACACTAGAAACAATCACTATCAACAACGCTTTAGAGGTTGTCAGACTTAAAGGCGAACTTAAATTTAAACATCCGCTTGGTTATACTCGTCCAAGCGGTTACTGTTTCAAGCACCCGGTTAAAGGCTTCTTTGCTTTTAAGGGTGATACAGAGCCGTATATGCCTTGTGGTGGCAAAAAGGCTTTACTTTCTATCATCCGTTCCGGCGGTTTTTTTAATTTTGATAATGTGGTTTGGCTTCAACCACTCAACTAAATACTTATCCGGGGTTGCGGTACTGCTGCCCCGGTACTATAGAGGTGGATATTATGGATTTTGGAAAATATGAAAAATATATGAATGACCGTAAGGCGGTAACGGTTGAAAATAACCGCCGAATAGAAAAGAAATTCGCCGAATGCGAAAAGTGGGTTGCTGATAATCTCATAAATTGCGGTTGTGTCTTTACAAACCACTCTGAATTATTGCAGAAACAAAGTTTTATGATATGGATTGATAACGGCATTAGCATTTCTCATAAAATATATAAACTTTCTGAATGTGGTATTACCCCTCTTGTACTGCTGCCTTATCCTGTCAGAATATAAAAATAACCCCCAAGGCTTCATCAAGCCAAGGGGGCATTTTGTTTACTGCATATTCTGTTATTTTGTATTTTCTACAAGTGTTACCACTGCCGGGGTTGTCTGCTGTTTGTTTTCAATGTAGGTTGTAAGGTTCTCGTTAGCTTCCCATTTCTTTTTTGCTTCCGCTAATACAGATTCCGCAATCTGTACCAACTGCTTTTCTGTAAACAGGATTCTAACCACGCTCGGCAGATATGCGTACATTTTCGCAACCACTTCCGACAGCTTAATAATCCCTGTGCCGGCCCCACACTCTCCCTCTGCATCTGTGACAAACTTAATTGCAATCTGCTTTAAGATTTTGGTCTGTCCTGTCTTGATTAAATAAATAATCAAGGCTACAACCATAGCAATAAGCAATACAGAATCCCAATTAACAAGTAACCATTTTAAAATCTGCATAGTATTTTCCTCCGTTTTGTGACCGAATCGGTCTATTTTACATCTGCTGCATTAACCCAACCGTACACGCCTTTACCGTCCTGTGAAATGCAATGATAAGGGTGTGTGCCTTTGGTATTTACTGCCGTTACCTTACAGGTGCTTGTAACATTCTTCTGTACGCTCGCATATTCCGCCGTAGAGGACTTGTAAACCCCTCCGCCTGTGAATGTTACTATATCGCCTTTTGAAACGCTTGCGGGGTCGCTGTGTGCCTTAGAGGATAACTCCTTGATAGATTCCGCATTGACCCAACCGTACACGCCTTTACCGTCTTGTGAAATGCAATGATATTTATGTGTGCCTTTCTCATTTACTGCCGTTACCTTACAGGTGCTTACCACATCCTTTTTCTTGGCTGCATATTCTGCCGTAGAAGAGATATAGACCCCTCCGCCTGTGAATGTCACTATATCGCCTTTTGAAACTCCTGTAGGCGTTTCCTGTGGCTTCTGCGGTGTGTTCTGCTTCTCTTCTGTCTTGGTGTGTGATACGTCCGTTAAGTTGCTTCCCTTTATCGCTTCGTATACTTTGCTTCTACGGCTTTCATATTGCCCCATTGTGGCATCTTTTAAGGCGTAGGCGTGTATTTCTTCAAGTCCTACCTTTTCCGCCCCTCCTGTGGCTTCTGCTGCCGTCTTGGCAATGCGTGAACTTGCACCGCTACCGCCTTGGTTCTCTAAGTCCGCAAAATAGGCAAGTGCTTTTAAGGATACTAAACCGATTTTTACGCCGTTCTTTACATATCCTGTAATATCTGCATCCGCTAAATCGTCCTGTACTTCCTTTCCGTCCTTGGTTGTGAGCAACTTAGATATTGCATTGGCTTCCTCTTCGGTTGCTTCTCTCTCCTGTCTGTTCCACGCATCCGCACTACTTCCGGCAATCTCTGTATACAGGGCATCCCCTAATATCTCTTTTGCCTGTTCCTGGTCCTTTTCAACAATGGACTTTAAGAGGGGCAACGCTCTACCCCAATATGCGTTCCATTGGCACTTACCTATGCTCATTCCGTGGTTGTTGTCGTTTCTGTTTACGCTTCCGTAATTACCCTCCTGTGAGTAGATAATACCGCTTGCGACCTTAACAACCTTTTTTACCTGTGCTGCTGTTACTGCCATAGTGTACCTCCTACGCTCTCTGTGTATATCCAAGGCTTATATACCCTGCACCGCTCTTTAATTTGCCCCAAGTGGTGTTACCGTTCTTTTCCTCTCCAACGATTGTATATACTTCGCCCTGTTTTACCTGTGTTGTTACCTGGTAATTTGTTCCGGGACCTTTTCGGACATTCAGAACGGCGGTATTGATTTTTACCCTGTAGCTTGTATCCTGTGGAGTATTTGCGGTCATTCCCGCTATTCGCTCCGTATATCCAAGGCTTATGTAGCCTGCACCGCTCTTTAATTTGCCCCAAGTGGTGTTACCATTTCTTACCTCGCCTACGATTGTGTATACCTCGCCCTGTTTTACCTGTGTGGCTACTCCGTAATCTGTTCCCGGACCGATACGCACATTTAATACATCTGCGGTAATCTTCACTTTGTAGCTTGCCACATTGTCCGTTGTCGGCTGTGCGGTATGCTGCTGTCCTCCTGCGGATACCGAACCGCCTAAGATACCCTTAACCTTATTTTTGAACTCCTGCCATTCTGTAGGATTGCTTACCATTTGAGCCGGGCAATTCTTTCCTGTTACGTCATAATGGCGTAATACATAGGAATCAACGCCACCTGCACCAATTCCAAGCATTTTACAAAGAAATGCACAAAGGTATGCAGCGTTTTCTTTTGTCCTGTCTGAAATTCTGTAGTTTCCAGCAGTACAACACATTTCAATGCCTATACTGTTCGCATTTCTGCAAGAGCCGTGTTTATAAGACTTTGCCCCGCAATGCCAAGCGGTATCCCTTAACTCTACGCTTTGGTAAATTTCCGCATCATCTACAAAAAAATGAGCGGAAGCATTACGCCCCGCACCGCCGAAATAATTTGCATTTGCCTTTGCCGTATCCTTTGAATTGCCTGTATAGTGCATTACCACATAGGCTACGCTTCGGCTTGTGTTGTTGTTCAGATTGTCGTTGTTGCATTTGATACTTGAATTTATCCCGATACCGTTAATTGTATCGCTGATAAATCCGGCTGTTATTGTTTTTCCCATAACGCCGTACCTCCTTAAATATTGATGTTGTTTAAATCAACAGAAATATCCTTTGTTTCCTTCGGGTATCCCTTTTTGATTTTGATAATGTTTTCTGCCTTGGCTTTCCAACAATACAAGGCAATTACTGTAGTAGTCGGGGTTGCTATGTATGTGGCAAGCACCCCGAATTGTGAATAGTCGATAAGTGTTACTTTGATACCGATATACAAACCCACAAAGTAAGTAAAAAGGACTGCGACCAATACAAGTTTTGTAAAGTTCGGCTTCGGAAGTTTCTTTTTACTTCCGTCCTGTAGCTTCTTGCATAACTTGTCTTTGTTCGCAATCCTAAATAGCAAATAAAAAACAAAGAATCCTATAGCAATGCCAAGGATTCCGCAAATAAGATATTTCATATTCTGTTTTTCCTCCTATGTTTCCTGTCCGTGTGCCTTTTGATTGATATGTTTTTCAATCTTTCCTATGGCTTCCGTGACCGGTCCGTTACATCCCTGTTCTTTAAGTCCTTTCAGACACGCCAATACCGCATAAGTGAGTAAGCATAATTCATCTTCCATTGCCTTTATGTCCTCTTTCTCCTGCTTCTTTAAATCCTCAATATCGGTTGTCTGCTTTTCCTGTGCCTGAAACCATTTGATAATCTTGTATGCAACCGCACCAATGGCAGTTAATGCCCCTAATACGCTTGCAATAGTTATAATTGCTGCTGAATCAATATACATTGTGTGTAATTTCCTTTCCTTGCAGTTTGCAATATGGCGTAGCAAATCCGCAAAAATAACTTTCGGTATAGTTCGGGCAGTTATTGCAATTTCCTGTACATCTACTTACCTCTTCTTTTTTCTCTACCATACCGTTTTCCTTAAACAGGGTGTTAAGGCTCTGCCTAAGTCCGTAACTGTTAAAATGTGACAGGATACCACGATATGAAGCTACCGAACGGTCTAACCTGTCTTTTCTTTCTTCTCCTGCTTTTACCTTTGCAATCTGATTTTTAAGATTACGTTTGATTTTTACCGCCGTTTTCTTCTTTAATCTGCGGTGCGTAGACCATATTCTAAAGCCTACAAAATCAACGCCCATACTACACGGTCTGATAGTCGTTTTATTATTCAAATCTAACCTTAATTCGTCTGATAAGAACGCCCTTAACAACTCTTTGACCTCTGCCAAATACTTTTTATCGTGGTGGAGTATGATAATATCGTCCATATATCGGATGTAGTAATGCAATCCCAACTCATGTTTTGCGTATTGGTCTACCTCATTAAGGTAAATGTTTGCAAACATCTGTGAGGTAAGGTTGCCTATCGGCATCCCCTTGTTGCTCAATCTGTCCGATACTGCCACTTCGTCCGGCTCTTTTCCGGGCGGTAATCCAAAATTCATAGATTCGCAATTTATAATCTTTTCTAACAGGTTAAGTAATCGTTGGTCTTTAATCCTGCGTGCTAAAATCTTTAATAAAATATCGTGGTCTACCCTGTAGAAATACTTTGATATATCCATTTTCAGATAATAGTACCGTTCCGGCTTCCTTTCAGTCTGCCTTAACCAATACTGTAACCTGTCGGCTGCCTTATGTGTTCCCTTGCCCTTGCGACAGGCGTAGGAATCAAAGATAAATGTCTTTTCGTACAACGGAAATAACTGCCTGTAAATCGCCCATTGTACTATCCTGTCCTTAAATGGCAAGGACATAATGAGCCTTTTCTTCGGCTCGTAAACATAAAAGGTGTGATACTTTCCTACCTCGTATGTTTCATAAATTAAGTGATTCTGAATATTTATTAACTGCTCTTCGTAGTTGCGGTTGAAAATCAATACATCATCCCTGTACCTCTTTCCTTTTCTCGCTTCCTCCCAAGCCTTATGTAAATTCTCAAAATCATAAATCTTTTCGTATATATTCTTTATGCTTTGCATTGCATACCTCTTGTAAATTTGTGCCGTACAAACCTAATCAGTTTTTAACCCTTTCGGACGTGACAAATATATTTCTTTTCGGCTTACGCTTACTAACTGTCTTTACAGCAATTCAATCTTTTTCCTGTCTACAGGAACGGAAAATAACCCCTTTAACCCTGTTTGTACTGTCCTTGCGGTCGTAACCGTAAGGCTTCTTGACATAGGGGCAGAGCGGAGCGGAAACCAATGTTGTCGTTCGAGTTGGAACGAGGGTTATTCAAGTTGAGAGCGGACGGACCCGAATTAGAAGTATTGTTGAACGCCGACCCACGGATAGGCAACCACCGTAACTTTGTGATTATTTCCCTATGTATTTTTATTTCTGTCTTTCCCTGCTGTTGACCCATTCCGAATAACCGCCTATCATTCGACCGATTTCGTCTACCTTTCGCATCCATACTTCCCAAGTGTGGAAATTCAAACAAGGCTTTTGGTTTGGGTATAGGTTCGGGTCTTTTGCAAGTCTTAGCAGATTTCTTAATACATCAACTTCAATATCCAAATCCTGCAATGTGGTTTTCTTGTGGTACTTCTTTTCAAGTCGCACCGCCATTTCCAACATTGTATACATTGTCTTTCTTATATCGCCTGCAAGTACATACCTCTCCGTTTTCGGAAAGTCCTTTAATTGAGGGTTGCCGTACAATATCATTTCATAAATCTTTTCCTTGATATGAAAAATATCATTGCCGTTATGTTTCTTTTCTTCCTGTTGTATCTCTTCCACTTTTGCAACCGCCTAACTGTAATGTATTTGCTATAAAGGGCGTGCTATCGCACGCCCTATCAGTTTTTCAGTGTTCAGTTTACAGTTACTCAACAAAAGCGGAGCGGAAACCAACGCCGTCGTACGAGTCGGAACGAGGGTTATCCAAGCGGAGAGCGGACGGACCCGAATGAGAAGTACTGCGGAACGCCGACCCACGGACAGGCAACCTTTCGCCGTGGCATCTCATCCAAATCTGGTCGTTGCCATATCCCGTTACACCGCTGTCCGGGTATAATCCAAGTGCTATAAGCAACTTCGGAATAGTTACCCCGGAAGCTGCCCCAAGGCTCTTAAATGCAATATTTCTGTAAGTATCTCCACTTGTAGGGAACTCAACCTTTGTATTTACTCTGATTCCTGCGGATGCACTTGCCTGGTCTAACTTTAATGTGCCTGCTGTTCCCGGCTCTACTAAAGTTCCGTCCGGCTTAATCGCTTTCCAAAGTGTGCTTTCCGCCGACATATCGCAATCAAGTTTCATAGAGTTACCATAAGGGATAATCTGAATTTCTCCGTCCATAAGGCGTAATCCACCGGTCCACTCCCAAAGGTTGCCGTTAATGTCCGCAATGCCCGACATATCGTGATTGTGATACCATGTAGGCTGTCCGCTTCCTGTAAGCGTTCTCTGTGATTCTCCCTGTGGCATTGTTCCCCTCTCGTAAGGGTGGTAATAATCCTTGCCGTAGTTTGTGTTTCCGTGTGGTACAGTACCCATTTTCTGTGATAACAGGTTAAGGTACGCAAATACACCTGTCTGATTTAAGTGCCAACCTGCACCTTTCTTTTTGCAAGCTGCTACAGACTGGTCAAAGTTGATATAGTTTCTAGGCAGGTATCCGCCTAAAGAATATGCACGGTCATTTTCTACAATATTGAGGAACTTAGACACATAAATTACGCTCTTTTCCTCTCCGTCCATAATCCAAAACGGTAATGTTTCATCTGTTCCGCCTGTGATTACATCACTATACTTTGCCTTTGGCACTGCTACCATGATGCTAGGCATCCCGGTATCATCAAAAATTACCTTGTTGTTTGCACCAAACTGTGCTACTGCACCCTGTAAATCGTCAAAGTTTGCCATTGTATTTTATCCTCCTTAAAATTAAATTAACGCCCATAATACAAGCGTACATTTCTTCATATCAAACGGTACAGGTTCACGCTTCGTAATCGTTTTTCCGTCCTCGTCCTTTTCTCCTGTATCCACAATCTCATATCCCCTTGCCGGGATAATGACCTGTGCCACATACTCCCTTGCTTCGGTATTTACGCCAACGGTTAAGCCGTCCTGTGTGTCCTTGCAAATATCAAGCGTTACCTCTTCGTCACGCTCTCGGTTCTTGATGTTTACCATTAAATCATCATCCCCGAAAATAATTTTTGTTGTGGATACGTCATAGGCGATTTTCTCGCCCTCGTTTTTCTCAACTACAATAATCTTTGCTGCTGCCATTATCTGTTACCTCCCATTCTTCTTAATTCTCTATAGGCTTCCTGTGAACGCACCGCAATGTGTTCTGCTGCTTCTCTCTGTGATGCTGTGGCATTACCTCTTACTCCGTAAGCCTGTAATACTGCTGCCGTATTTGCCTTTCTTTCATCACTTTTGATAATTACATTTGCCATTATGCGTAACCTCCCTGTACTGTGCATTTTACCGTTACTTCCTTGGCGGCCCCGGTATACTCAATCTTGAATCCGTTTAACTGCTTATCCGTAATACGGATTTCTCCTACACCGCCTGCGTCCTTTGCTTCCGCTTCAACATTTACGGTATAGTCCAAATTGCCCCTTGGTGTGGTAAGTGCAAGGGTCTTTTTGGAATTGTTAAAAGGGTATGATTTTGTATTGGTAAGGGTTGCTTCTACAATCTCTCCCTGTAATCCCTTAATCCTGCTTTCTGCTGCACCAAGTTTAAGCATTGCAAGATTGGCGATTAACCCGGCTGATAATACCCTCTCTTCCAAATCGTTAAAGTTCTGTGCGTTCTGTGGTGTACCCTCCTGCACTACTTCGCCCTCTACGGCTTCGTGTGTGATTGTACCGTCTGCGTTCTGCACTTCCCTGTAGCGGTTGGAATACTGCGTTACATGGTCTTTCCAAATCTTAAATAATCCCATTTGCTCTATTCCTCCTTAAAATTAAAACTGAATCGGTACAACACGCCCTGTTGTGTACCTTTTAATTTGATTGCTTCGCTCTTTTCCGCCCACAACTTACTAGCCGTATCGTACAACTGAATTTTCGTAATTGTTGTGGTCCCCGATACTTCCGGGGTAATGGAAATACTCAACGCTACCCTGCCGTCTTTTAAACGTTCTCTTGTTAAGATTTTCGCCTTGTGCATAGTACCGCCATACTCGACCATAGCGTAAGCAATGTTGGTTTCTACAAACTGCTTGAAACTCTCTAAGGCTCTTTCTGTCAGCATTTCTTTACTCTCCTTTACTTTTATTTGCTATAACCGATTCTTACCGCAACGCTTTACCTCGTATTGGTAGCTTTCGGTTTCTGCCGTGGTTGCCATTCCCTTATCAGATATTCCGGGTTTTGTGTTTGTATAAGGTTCTGTACCTGTTTTCTTCTGTCCTGTCATATCTGTTTCATAAGGGTATTGTTCTGTTTCGGTGTCTGCCACCGTCTGTATATCTCTGTCCTTTACAGTTACCGCCCTGTCGGGTGCTGTTCCTACAAATATGCTTTCAAACGGATAGGCTTGCACTTCTGTTTCTCCAACTGCTGCCACATCTGCCGTTTGATACTGTATATTTCTATCCGGCTTTGTTCCTGCAAGTTCTGAATCAAACTTATATGCCTGCCCTGTAGCCTGTGCGGTTATTCCCTCCTGTGCTACACCTCCCGCCGTGTTTCTCTGCGGTATCGTTCCGGCTTTTGCCTGTCCTGTCTGATTGCTCGTATATTGGTATCCCATTGTGTCCGATTCGGTCACAATCTCGGTATCCTTTGTTGCAAATGTAATATTCCTGTCCGGCTTCGTTCCTGTCGGTGTAAATTTTGCCGTATATCCCGCTGCCTGTGTCATTACATCTATAACCGTATTTTCAACCGCACCAACCGTATTTCTGTGTGGTTCTGTTCCTGCCTTTAATTGCCCTGTCATAGGCACGGAATATAGCCAAAATTCCGTTTTAGGCATTACTACCACAGTAATAGACCCTTGGTAATAAAGACCGTCTAAATGAGCCGTTAAACGCTTGTATATGTCAACCGTCTTTATAATCTCGTCATAGTCTGCTGCAACCCTTGATTCTGTCGTATCAAGTACAATACGGAATCTGTACGGCTTTCCTCCGTAGTCGAACCACTCTTCTATCTCACTCTTTGGGTGTATTCCACCCAAAGCCATTTCAACGGCTGCCTTTGTGCCTAATTTCTGATGCACTCTTACGCTATCCCGGATAATCGCCCTTTTCGCTTCTATCGGGTAATCGTAATCGTACCAATCTACATGGAGGTCATACGCCAATACATCAAGCCACGTTTCCGATAACTCGTTTATATTGGCATATATGATATTCTTTTTTGTCTGCTCTACTGTTTGGTGCAGTTCGTCCGCTATGAGCCGACCCAACGCAACCATTTTTTCATCCTTTTTCAAGGCGGGCGGAAATGTTGCGTAAAAATCGGCATCTTTTAAACTATTCATCTTCGACCCCTCCAAAGGTTACGGTACACTTTTTCAATACCGCAACGCTTCCCTTTGGTATCTCCGTGAATACAGGTTTTTTAATATCCGCCCTCTTTATGCCCGAATCCATAAGGATTGCATAAAAATAGGACGGGTTAATATCCCGCCCCATTTTAGAGGTCTGCCATAATTCGTAGCTTTCCACCGCCAAATCAACCGCCCTTTTGATTTCTTTGGTGCTTGCTTCCTTGTCTTTTGGTATGTAATATGTTAATTCAATATCAAAATCAACCGTTGTCGGTGCTGCGACCGTTACCTTATCCGTCATAGGTCTTATATCATCTGCACTTAAATATGCCTGCACCTCTTTTATAAGTTCCTCGCTCGGCAACTCTCCGCCATATAGCATTATCCTTATATCTGCTACTCCGTCCTGCGGACTTTCTGCGGATACATCACTTATTTGTGAGGATACCGCCTTAGCGTGATATATATAACTCCCTCTCGGTCCGGCGGTAGTGTAGCTTTCTTCGGATTCTCTCATACGGTTGTAATATGCGGTATCGCTTTCTTCTCCGCTTCCCCCGGCTGTTTCTGTTGTGTTTGCCACTTCCTTAAAATATAAAAATTCCTCTGTAACAAGTCTGCTTACCTGTCCGGGTGTAAAGCCGTTTCCGTCCTCTCCTAATGTCGTGCATACCGCTTCTACCTCTGCGTATGTTTCTCCTGCTGGGAATGTCAAGTATCCCGTTGTCACAAAGTTTATGTATCCGTCTACCGTTACCTCGATTTCATCCGTTATCACATACTCCTTATCAAGTGCCGTTGTAATACTGAATCCAAGCGTTGTCCTTGCTGCCGTAGGCTGTAGCCTGTATGTGTTATGGAATATTTCACTTAATGAATCTAAATTTTGCCCTGTGGCATATCTTGGTAAGTTCTGTTTTGCCGATTCGTTGATATTTACCCTTTCCTGTATGATTACACTTGCAAGCCAAAGGATAAACGCTCTTACAGGGTCGGCAGGGTATAAGGTTCTGCCTGTAATCTCTTCGTATCCGGCTATCAGTTTATTTACAAGTGCTTCCGTATCGGTATCCACAAACTCAACCTCGGGTAACTCACTCGGTATATTCCTCGTCGTATTCGTCATATTCGCCATTTACTTCTACCTCCACTTTAGGTTTTAATATGCCCCTTTCGTAGTCTGTCGTAAAATCTATACTTACAATCTCTGCTCTCGGCTCATATTCTCCGATTTTGTCATAAATATCTGCCGTTGCAAGTGCCGTTGCTGTTGTAATCGGTTTATCTATGTAAGCTGCATTTAATCCAAACTCACGGTTAAGCGGTATGTCATATTCTAACGAGGATAGCAAAAACCAAACATTTTGTATTACTTCCTCGTATAGTGTTTGAGGTGCAAGGTTTATAGGCTGTTCCTGTGCGGTATCTATCGTAAAACTCATTCCTGCCTGCCTTTCTACCTCTTTGCGTACTGTTCAAGCGATAAGGTGCTTTTGGCTATCAACAGGTTTCCTTGATTATCGAATTTCTCATAATCTTTTGTATGTCCTGTGATAACCCATTGGCTGCCGTATTTCTTACCGCCGATAACAAGCGTAAGGATTTTTCCTTTCTTTCTGTACTTGTCTATTTTGTTCTGCATTTTCTTGGGATTTACCCCAAGAAATGCGGATAGATAAATGGTAAGGCTCGCCGTGTCTGCATCATTGTATTGAAACTCTAATAACGGCTTTTTAAGATGCCTTGTGTGTTTTGCATAATTGGTTTTACTGTCTATCTTCAAATCGTCAAAGGTTCTTACCTTATTTGCCGATACCTTAAAGACAATATCCCCAAGTGTTCCAATCTCTGCCATTAGATACCTCCTATAACAAAACCGTCCCCCTCTCCGTCCGGCTTGAATATGCACAATACCCATTGCCCTACGGTTGGAATCCAAGGTTTTACTTTAATCTTGCATCCTGTTTCACATTCCACGGTTGGCGGTCGTTTTACAATCCTTAAATCTCCTGTAACTATGCCCTGGTCCGGAATCTGTACCCTTGCGGTCATTTCTCCGGTGTTTACCTTACTTACCTGTCCGATTCTTACAATATCTTTTAGTTCCTGCATATCTGTACTGCTGAATCCTGCCATTTAATACCCCTCCAACACGCTACGCAACTTTATCTGTACCTTGTATCCGCCTGTGATACTATGTTGTGCCTGTTCTACTATGTACTTTCCGTCAAATTCTCCGTATCCGTATACAGTTACGGTTATGCCTGCCACATAGTCCACATCCCCGACTAAGGTAAATTCCGCTGTTGTTTCGCCTTTATTTCTCTGTCGCAACTGGCACTTTGCTAACTCCAACGCTTCCGCTTGGCTTGTTACCTTATGCTTAAATTCGTATGTCTGTCCGTCCGGGTCTGCTCCCGGTGCTGTGTATGTAGCTTCAATAGTTTTCTTTGTGTTCGGGTCTGTATATGATACATGGCATTTTGAATAGGATGTATCTGCCGTTTTTGTAGAAAAACTATAGCTTAATATATTTCCTTTCCCTGCCTTTATCTTTTTAACGGATGATTTCTTTTCATAATCTGCTTCGTCAAAAAGAACAATGGTTTTTGATGTAACCTTTAAGGAAATACCTGCATTTTTGCATAGCTTTTTCAAAAAAACTATATCCGCCGTGTTTACCTGCTCTTTTCTCTTGTAGCTTGGGTTGTGGCTTGAAAGATACATTACTTTCATACTGTTACCCTTGCCTATCTTTTCTGCTATATTTTTAAGATTGGTATTCTCCCAAGTCTTAGATTTCTTTTCCTGCCGTAACTTTGTACTGTACGGTATTGATGTAGCCTTTATGGTTAATTTCTGCGGTGGTCCTTGATAACTCACGCTGTCAATCTCAAATTTTCCGCAATCTAATACCTTATCTTTTCCGTCTGAATACGGATTTTTTTGTATTACAATAGCGTGTATCTCCGTACCCTTAAATGCTTTCTTTTCCTTAATCACGGTCGTTTTTGTTGTGGTTGTTGCCTGTCCTCCCTCCACGTCTGAAGCATTGCACCAACCGTATACCCTTTGTCCGTCCTGTGATATAAGATGATATGGGTGTGCGTTGTGATTCGCTATTGTGCATTTACAGGTGCTTGCACCCCTGTTTACTGTCGGTTCTGCTGCCATAGAGGATATATATACCGGTCCGCCCTTGAATTTCACAATAGCACCTACCTTTATCTCTCCACCGCCTGTAGTAACCGTTTCTGTTTTCGTTTTTACCGCTTTGCTCGTATTGAGCCAATCTTTAATCCATTTACCCTCCCTATCGTCCAAGGATAGGCTTATATCGTCCGTTTCGTCCTCTTCTTTGTCTGTAAAGGACAGGGATAACAGATACTTGGATAATTCCTTGGATATATCTGCACCCTTAAAGTACAGTTTTACCACGGTACGCCTTGCGTAGTTCTTATTACTCACTTACCGTTACCCCCTGTTTCCACGGTGGCAGGGATTCCGATACCGTTAATTCAATTTCCGGCAAGGTCAATACAACCCCTGCTGGAAAAATATAGGTATCTTTATACTCAATATTCGCCTTAATAAGAGTATCCATATACATTTCATTGCCATAGGCTTTATAAGCTACAATATCCCAAGTATCCCCGGATACCGTTGTATAAGTGTTATTAAGCATATACTACCCTGTCCTCCTGTTCTTTTTGTTCTTTCAGAATTGCAACAATGATTGCTCGTAGCTTCTCTAAAAATGCTTCGTCATACTGTTCTAACTGTTGCTTAATGTTATTTGCTTCGCCGTTTCCGTTCACTACAACGCTTGGCGAATTTTGAACATTTATAACGATTGTGCCGGCCCCACTCATTCTTGCGGATACATTATCCGCCGTCTGTGCCTGTGAGATATTGTTAAATATCTGTCCTGTCTGTGCTGCCGTAAATACTTTTCTGTTGGCAGCGTTTGTAATCAACTCCGGTCCATTCTCTCCGGCTATAAATGTACCCGGTGTCCTGTCTGTACCTTTTGCAAATCCCGGAATCAAAGGTATGTTAATTCCTTTTCCGCCAAGTCCGGGAACCCAATCCGGCACTTTCAATTTATTAAGTCCACCAATCACGGTATTAACCGCTGATACAACGGCTCGTAATGGTGCTTTGATAATTTCGCCAAGACCTCCAACCGCTCCCGAAAAGATAGACTTAATTCCGTTCCAAGCCTGCGACCAATTACATGTAAATACGCCTGTCACAAAATCTATAATTCCGCTTAACACGGTCATAAGATTTTGTATTATGCCCTGCACTGAACCAATCACAGATTGAACCACGGATAAGATTACAGGCATTACAGCTTGCACCACCTGTAAAATTCCCTGTACGATTGGTGCTACTATGTTCCAAATTGTTGTTAAGGCAGTTTGAATTACCGGAAGCAATACCGATAAAACATTAGTAACTACAGGCAAAATTGCTTGAATCGCTGCCGATATAGCAGGCAGTACGGTACTTGTTATAAAATTGAACAATTCCGATATAATCGGTAATACATAGGTCTGTAAAAACGAGATAAGTTCCGATATAATCGGCATCAATCCGGCTATAAAATCGGCAATAATTGGAATGACCGCACCGACAAAATCAACAATACTTTGAATGATTGACATTATCGTAGGTGCTGCTGCCTGTATGAAACTCACAATACCCGGCACAACATCATTTATAATTACCTGTAATACCTGTTCCGCAACAGGAACTACATAGGTTGTCACAAATGCTATTACATCTGATACCGCCGTTTTTACCTTTCCAAGGATATTTACAAGCGTATCAAATACCTGTACGCCTTTATCCCCGAAAATCTCTTGTATCTTGTTTCTCGCTTCTCCGATATTGCTATCAGAGAAAATATTTTTAATGGTATCTCCAACATTCGTAATAACCGCTACAATCTTGTCAAAGATTGCCAACGCTTCACTTCCGAATGTCTTTTCTATAAATGCTCTGATTTCCTGTAAGTGATTTTTTACCAACTGAATAACAGTAATAATTGTTGTGATTACTCCAACAATCGGTAAAATCTTACCTACCACTCCACCAAGCGGACCAAATACGGAACTTGCCAAATTCCCCAACGGTCCAAGCATGGTTTTTATTGCATTTCCTACAGGTGCTATAAACTTCGTTATTTTCCCGAATCCTGCACCTATGAGATTCCCAACCTTTCCTAAAGGCGAATTTGCTATAACTGTTCCAACTCCCGACAGGATACCGCCAAGTTTACCGCCCATTCGTGTAAACGGACTTAAAAACAGGTTAAGTAGTTTTGAACCCGCTCCCATTACAGTACCGCCGATTTTCCCACCGATACCGCTAAATACACTACCAATCTTTGTAAACAAGGTGCTGTTGCTTAATACTCCGCCTAATGCACTGCTTACGCCCCCGGCTGCGTTCTTTACGCTTGTGAAATATCCAAGAATACTGCTACCGATATTCTTAAAATTCAAAAATCCGCCTGTAAGGCTTTGTAGGTACTTATTCATTCCGATTCCCTTGATTATTTCAAAGGCTTTTTGAACATTGAGTATTCCGCCTTTTACTTCAAGGAAACCTAGCTTTGCTGCAAGTCCTCCGACTTTTAACCCCGCTAATGCAACCGCAACTTTGGCAATGGTTTTTGTTGCCTGCGGATTCTCTCTTACAAAATTTGTTACTGCGTTTACTATTTCTGTAAACCTCTTCACACCCTCTGTAAGGGTCGGCAATAACAACTCTCCAAGTTCCACCTGTAAAGCATCAAATGCAGATTGTGCCAATGTGATACTTCCGTTAAGGTTATCCAACTTGGTTTCTGCCATTTGTTTAGCTGCACCGTCACAGTTATATACCGCATCTGTAAGTTTATTAAAATCGGCTTCTGATGCGTTTACGATAGCAAGCATACCCGTAAAACTTTCTTTTCCGAAAATCGTTGTTGCTGCTGCCACCTGTTCCGCTTCGGACAATCCGCCCAAACTGCTTCGGAGGTTCTTTACTACATCCCCGAAACTCTTCATAGAGCCGTCTGCATTTGTAAGGCTTATGCCGTATTTCTCCATTGCTGCCGCTTGTGCATCTGTCGGCTTCGCCATATTGGCTAATGCTGTCTTTAAACTTGTACCTGCGACCTCTGCCTTAATACTTGCATTTGCCATAAGTCCAATACCTAAAGACATATCCTCTACGCTATACCCTAATGCTCCGGCTACAGGTGCGACCTTTTGGAATGTTGACCCCATCATACTTACATTGGTGTTTGCATTGCTTGATGCCTGTGCCAATACGTCTGAAAAATGCCCGGCATCTGATGCACTCAACCCAAAAGCCGTTAAGGCATCCGTTACAATATCGGATACACCTGCCAAATCTTCCCCGGAAGCTGCTGCAAGGTTCATAATACCCTCGATACCGCCTAACATATCCTCGGTTTTCCAACCTGCCATAGCCATATATTCCATAGCCTGTCCGGCTTCTGTTGCGGTAAACTTTGTTGATGCTCCCATTTCTTTAGCTTTGTTTGAAAGTTGGGCGATTTCCTCAGTTGTTGCTCCCGATATTGCCTTTACTCCCGACATCTGCTCTTGAAATTCGGCTGCCTTTTTAACCGGTCCGACATATATCGCCGTTCCTACTGCTGCGATTGCTCCTATTGTTCCTGTCAACTGTGACTTTGTTTGTGCTATCGCTGCGTTATTCTTATCTGTTTTTTCGTTAATGGCTGCAACTTTCTCCTGTGATTTCTGCAACCTGTCATATTGCTTTTGTAATTCCTCTGTGTTTTTAGCAAGGTTGTCTGTATTTATGCCCGCTTCTTGGAGTGCCTGCCCCATTTCCTCCAATTTTTCCGTTTCGTCTGCTGCCTTATCCCTTGCCTTTGCCAATGCTTCCGTATTGGCTTCTAATTTCTTTTTAAGTTTCTCGGATTCTCCGCCTGTTGCATCATACTCCGCCTGTAACCTTTCGTGTTCTTTTTCAAGGTCTGTAACTCTCTGCTTGCTTCTCTCTACTGCCGTCTGCTGTTTCTGATACGCCGATACATCCTTTAACTTATTTCTAACCTCTTTCAGATTATCGCCCAAAAGGGTCATAGTGCTGTTTGCTGTCTTAAAGGTCTTAGAGAAGTTCGGCCCCAAGGCTGCGGTTAATTGAAAGAAAAATTGAAATTGTCTTGCACTCGCCACGCCTTTACCTCCTTTCGGGCATAATAAAAGCACCCGCCTGTGCAAGTGCTGAATCTATGTAAATTATGATTATTTTCTTTGTTAAAATCCGCCCTGTGTTTCAAGGGCGGATATGTTATTGGTTGTTCTGCTGTTGTGCTTTCTCTTTTTCTATCAATCCGTTAAGGCTTCGTATCCACCCTCTTAAATCACGGATTGTAAGGCTTACCCAATAATCAACCCCTGTGTGTGTCTGTCTTGAAAGTAAAAGTGCATTTTCTCTTACCCAAGTTCCGGGGTTTAATCTGTTAAGCCTGTTGTCACTAAAAAATCTCTGCTCTTATTCTTGATTTTTCCAAAATCACGGATAGGTAAATGCTCGATAAGGTCACTTCCTACGCCTGCTGCTCTCGCTGCCATTTTAGACAGGAAAGATGTTGAAATTTCCGGCGATAATACATACTCGCCAACTGCTGCCATTTCATTTTCAACGGCAATCATATCCGAACCTAAAAGACCCTCAAAATCAAAAGTCAACTTATCGTATGTCTTTCCCTCAAATTCAAAAGGTTTCTTGAATACATGGGTATAATTTAATCCGTCTGTGTCCGATTCGGTCACATTTGTTTTCTTTTCTTCTGTTGCTACTGCTGTCTGCTTTACATCTTCCATTGTGTTTAATCCTCCAATTTTCTACCAAATACAGGAAAAGCACGGTTTCCCGTGCTTATTTTCCAAGTGCCTTTCTTACATCCGCTAAGTAATCTTTTCCGTTTACATAGTAGATATAATTAAGTGGGTCAATCTCCAACTTTTTCTTACCGTCAATGTATGTAGCATAATAACTTACTGCATACTCTCCGCTTACCTCTGCTGCCGCTGCCGTGGCAACTTTTCCGGGGTTAAGTTTCTTCGGGGTTACTACAAGGATATGTTTTACAGATACAACCTCTGTAGTACCCTTTACGGTGTCTTTCTGCTGCTGTGCTGCTCTTAAATCAATATTGTGCTGTCTAGGCTCATGTAATTTAATCGCATTATTTGTTACCGTTCTGAAATTGAGGGTAAGGCTCATTGCTTCAATCGCACCTAAAATTACAGATTCGATTTTACCGCCAATGCCGGCCCCGCTGATTTCTTCGGTAATATTTGAAATTTCGGGCAATGTAACTTCGGAGATTCCGATATATTCCGTTGCATCTTCGTACACCGCAAACCCGATTACTGTTTCGTCAATCTTTGGCATCCTGTTTTACCTCCTACGCAAAAATATTTTCGAGATAACTTACGTCATACTCTAATACAAAATCAAGTTCCTTTGCAGGACTTGGCGGTGTAAGGTAGATATGGAATTTTGCCTTGCCTGCCAATAAGTCCGCTGTGGTGTTTTCTTCCTCCAAGAACTCAACACGACCGCCTAAAATCTTCTCTTCCGCCATTAAGCCGTTGAGCCAAATGTTAATACTCTGTGTAACGGATTCGATAAGGCGTTTATTTAACTTCTTATCAACCTTGCTCCACATTGAGAGGATAACGGAATTTGCTACCCAGCTAAACATACGGCTTACGCAATAGAAATAATCCGTAACATCTGTATTTGCCGGGTAGCAAGCTGTTTCATTGCCCCAAGATACAAAACTGCCTGTAAGGTTTAATGCCGTGATAATTCCGTTTGAATTAAGGTAATTCGCTTTTACGAGGTCTAAAAGTACCTCTGTGCCGTCTGCAAGTGCCATTCCGTCAATCTGAATAGTCTTATTACTTGCTGATTCGCACGGCGAACCTCCGCCTAAGTCCTCTGTAGCATCCGTCTTTGACATAACGCCCGCCTGATGTACGGATGAATGGTAGATTTTACCGCCAAGCGTATACTTGGGCCATGTAACAAGCTGTGACGGCTGTGTGATATTGTTCTTGCTCTTCCACGTTGGAACATCCGAATATACCTTTACCGTTTCTGTGTCTGCATCAATGATTGCTTTTCCTGTAAATAATCCGTTAATGTTCTCCGCCTTTGCTGCCATAATTGCAGCTACCTCCGAATCTGTAGAAAAGTTTGGTGCAAGGAAGAGTGTAGGGATAACGCCGTACTTAGGATATACGGAATCTACCAACTCAAAACCACTTGATTTATTGGTATTTGTGTCATATCCTCCGATAATTTCCTTTTTTGTGACCTTGCTAGGGTCAACGGAATTAAACTTAATATTAAGTCTTGCGTTGTCCGCTTTGATTTTTCCACTTTCGATACGCTCTAATCTTAATACTCCGTCTGTATAAAAAAGGTCGTAATCTTCGCCCCTTGTGTATGTTTCTGTAAGCGAATCCTCGCCGTCATATCCTTTTACCTCTACCGTATCGCTTACCGCTTCATACGGTAACTCTGTGATTCCTCCGGCTAATGTCTTTTCTACCGTTTCCGCTCCTTTAAGGTGCTTTGCAGGGTCAAGGACATTAACCATAATAATAGGTCCATTAGAATACAGCTTGAATGATGAATAGATTTCCTCGCAAATATCGTATTTATCCCATTCGTCACTATATCCCATTGCTGCCACCGCTTCCGCATAATTGGAAGCGTATACAGGCTCGTTTACTTTTCCGCCTACTGTATGTACCGGGGCAGTACCTACAATGAGGTGTATACTGCTGTCCGCAACAACAGGTGTTGAAACGCTTGTAGCCTGTTTACTTGCTTTCGCTCCGTGATAGTAATTACTCATTTACCTTAGTCCTCCTTTGGCTTTCTCATAAGACTTAAAACATCATTGTAATATTTATTCAATAATGTTCCTGCCGTCTTTACTTTTGGTTTGCATACCGCAAGGCTCTCCGTTGCCACAATAAGCAATCTTACCTGTGGTAACTTCTCAATGGTCGGTTCTAAATACTTTTCAACTGTTTCCCTGTTTCCTGTAAAAATCGTATTTTCTACCAACCCGGTGTTTGTTGTCGGTCCGATATAAATAAATCTTTCCTCTGTGGCATTCGTATTTGCCGTTTCCTGCGGTTTTTCTGTTTCTGCCGTAGAATTTACCGCCTGTTCGGTTTCTTCTGCCTTTGTGGCTGTTCTGCTCGCTCTTGGCATACTTTCCAACCTCCTTTACTCTAAATACTGTCTTACATCCCTGCGAATCTGTGGTAACTCCCAAATTGTCATAAGTTCTCCAACTTGGTACAATTCCATATTTTCATCATAGATAATTGTTTCTATCGGCTTCTGACAGGAATAATGTTTATCTATTACCACATCCTCTAACAGGCTTGTTTCTATCTTTGTGACAAGGTTAAGGCATTGCATATAATTCTCGTTTTTATCCTCCGAAAATGTAACGCAAATAATACGCACCCTGCATACATTCTCTTCATCATCTACCTTTTTGGTAAGCAATTTAAGAAGTATGTAGGGTGCTGCTTTCTTTTCCTGTTCCTTGTTTGGCAAGTTCCCGATAAAAACTAACGGCGGTCGCTCTCCGGGGTCTGTTCCATTCTCCGGCACTCTTGTGATTAACCGCATATCTTTTACTTTATCTTCCGTATAGGCTTTAAGTGCATTTAATAGGTCAATCGCTGTCATTAACTACCTCCGTTCAAAATTCTATCAAGTTCATGTTCCATACGATTGTTGATTACTTCGTTTACCCTGTCCTCGACCGTCTTTAATACAACGGCATTTTCCGCCATTCTTGGCACGGACGGACCGTAAAGCTGTTTAATCGGATAGCTTGAATCACTCTTACGCTCATATATTCCTATGTGACCGTTTGGCATCTGTGCGGTAAATGATTTTGCAAGTTCTACTTGGCTTTCACTCCGCTTTACCGCTGCCTTTACAGGTGTTTTACCGTATGTTGCTTTCTGTGGTGTGACATTGTATTTAATAAGTGGGATAACCGTACCTGCGTACTCAATGCTCCCTATCAGTCCGTCACTCCGCATTTCAACCTTTTTATATCCAATATGTGAATACCTCGATATAACCGCCGGACTTACATAGTACACACTCTTAATCTGCTTATTAAAAGCCGTCCGCCCCGCTATCAATCCTCTTTGCATAGCAGGTTTTAATACTTTTTCGTCCGCTTTTCCCAAGCCGGATAAAATAGCGTGTAGCCTGTTGGTGGTTTCCTGTGATACTTCAATGTCTATCATTTACTCATCCTCCCCCACCAACTCAATAATAAGTTCGTTGTATTCCGTTGTAACCTCGGATATTTTATACAGTTCGCTGCCTATCCACATTCTCATACCCTGCCTTGGTTCTTTTTCCAAATCAGATAATCGGATGCGTACTACAAGCAACTTTTGGTATATACCCTGTGCATGGTCCCCGGATAGCATTTGTCGGCGTGCTTCTGCTGCATCCGAATCAAATATAACAGGTACATTCCTGTCTATTCCGTCAATGCGTACTCTTTGCAATTCCGCAAATTCCTCCGTATTGTAAAAAGTACGGTCCAGGTCCTTATCAAGCATTTCCTTAAAATTCTTCATAGGCTACCACCGCCTTTAGCAGACGGTAGCAACATACCAAGAATCTACTTCGTGAGGTACACAAAGAGGTGCTGAATTTAACTGTAAAAATCTTCTAGGAGGTCTACGCTCTACCCACTGTTCCGGGATTCTCGAACCCTCTACTACCTCGATTGTCTTACCGGCTTCGTCCGTTACTCCGACAGCACCGTAATACATGGAGTAATTTGCTTCCGTTGAAAGAAGAACTACGATATTGGCAGGAAGTAAAGGCTTGTCCTCCGGCTCTTCTTTATTAGTCCAGTTATCTAAGTACCACTCATTGTATGTATAAATATCCATAGCAATTTCGTGAATAGTACCGATATAGGTAGCACCATTCGGCAACTCCTTAGGAGTGATAACGGCAGCTTCAAAACGTCTTGTATCAAGTACCTTTAATACCTCTTCATCTATTAAGAACGCTTCTAAGGCATCCGCACCCATAAGGCATACATTACAGTTTACAAAACCTTTCTTCTGTACCTGCTTTCTCCACTCTTTTAACTGTTTAATCTTACCGCCTGTCTTTTTGTTCCAAGCGTTAGCATCGCTTAATGTCACTTTGTTGGTAAACTGAAAATCAATCTCTGCCTGTAACTCTTTTCCGTCCTTGTCAAGGATAGGAATTTTACCCGTAAATAAAGCCTGACAGCACATCCATTCCTCACGGCGTGTAATCATTTCGTCAAGTTCTGTAAAATCCCTCTGCATTTTCTCTACTGCTCTCTGATTCGGGGATTTACCGCCGTAAAGGCTTTCGCCCGGTGTACGCTTTAAAATATCGTCTACGGTTGTAATTTTGTTTGGTGCTACAAGCGGTGGCTCGTAGGTGTTTGTTTCGTATCCCTCATTGTCGATAGTAACGCCACCAATCTTTTTATGTACGAATGGTGCAAGCTGTCGATTTCCTTTCTTAAAATCTACATCAATCTTCTGTGTGTCGAATGTTTCGACATTTCGGAAAAAAGTAGACTTAATGAACGTCTGCACTTTAGGCATACGCTCTACAAGTTTCCCCATTGTTCTAGGGTCGTAAATGCTGATATTTGCCATTTTTATTTATCTCCTTTTCTCTATGCTGTTGCGTTGTCTGTATCTACGAGGAAAATACCAATTTTTCTAAATGGTGCTTTAAAGTCTGCTGCCGTTTTGCCTACAGGTACTTCAATCGCACTACCGAAAAATTCGCCTGTGAGGTAATATACTACCTCTTCTCCCTCTTCTGCGTTTTCTGCTGCAAGTCCGTATACATCCGCTACGGTATCTGCTGTTACCGCCTTGATTTTTCCGTCTGCCCCAAGTGTAATAGGCATAAGTTCGTGAATTGTTTCTCCGCTTGCTACTGTGCCCGAATCGGTCACAACGGGAAAATCCCCGGCGTGTACCATTTTAGGGGAATAGCTTTCTAACTTCTCTTTTCCTGCCATTGTTCTTTACCTCCTGTTATTTTGTCTGCGGATACATCTGGTCGATAATATCGCCGAATGGGTCGTTATCTTCTCCCTGTCCGCCATTGTTAGAAGTTGGGGTTACGTCTTTTACTCCCGATTTATCTACATCATCCTCACGGTCGTTTAAAAACGCCTGCCCTGTCTTTTTCTGTGCTGCTACAATCTGCATTGCAAACGCTTCCGCACTTACAGGCTCTTCATATTTTGCTTTTTTTGCCAAATCCTCAAATCCCGGCAATGTGATTTCATCAATCGCCTTATTTCTTGCCCTTTCTGCTTCTACTGCTGCCTGTGTGTCCGCTCCGGCGTTGTCTTTTGCTCCTGCCAAAATCTCGGTTTTATACGCATTGGCTACGTCCGGGTGGTTCTTTTTAAACTCTTCCAATGTCATGTTATTGCCCTCCTTGTTTTTTCCATTGGTTTTATAGTTATTATTATGGCTATTGGCGTAGCCTAATAATCCTTTTGGTATCGTGCTGAATCTCTCCAAGCCGATAGGTACGGAATTTACAATTACTTTTTCCGCATTTTCTACCTCTGTATCCACATCTGTAAACATTACAGCGGTACAAAAGCCTGCTTCTACTGCTTCCTCGCCTGTGAACCATTCGCCCTCATTTGTCATAAGGCTTTTTATCTCTTCCTCCGACTTGTCCGTAACGGTCATATAGCAATTAACAATAGATTGTTTGATTGTTTCCAATTCCTTAACGATATTTTCCAAATCTGTTGTATTGTAGTATCCAATCAATCCGGCTAATGGGTCGTGTATCATAAATACACCGCCTACAGATATTTCTATGGTATCGCCCGCCATAGCAATAATAGTTGCTGCACTTGCACACCAACCGTCAATTTTTACCGATATTTTCGCCTTATGCTCTTTTAATCGGGTATATATTGCTACTGCTGCAAATACATCCCCTCCGCCCGAATTGATACGCACGGTTATTTCATCTACCGCCCCCAAGTCTTTTAACTCTTGGTTAAATACGCTTGGTGTGATTTCATCCCCATACCACGAATACTCGGAGATTTCGCCGTACAATAGCATTTCTGCCGTGTTTCTCTCTTCGTCCGGCACAAAGTTCCAAAACCTTTGTACTTCGTTCTTATTCCTCGGTTTCTTCCTCTGTCTGCCCTCCGTCATTGTCGGGGTTGTTTTCTGTGTCTGATTCCTCACGTCCGTTAATATTCTCAACGGTTTGTGTGTCTGTCTTTGCACCTCCTGTTACCTCCTTTAACAATTCCTCTTCACGCTTTCGCTGTTTGATATTTTTGTAAAAGTCCGTGCCTGTAAGTTCCCTTGCTTCTCTTTCCCTTGTGGAATAGCCACCTTGTACCCTTTTCTCGGCAGCTTCAACCTCTTTTGTCGGGTCAAGCTGTCCGGCACTCGGTCCCGTCCACTCCGCCGAACAATAGGCATCTTTTATAATCGGGTCTGTAAAAAATCCGGGTGCTTTTATTCTTCCTTTTGCTACCGCTTCGCTTAACCATTCTTCATAGATTGGTTGGCAAAAATCAGCTACAAACCACGCCCGATACATCTTTACAACCTTGAAAAATTCAAGAATTGCGGCCCTTGATGCGGAATAGTTACTTGAAAAAGCCATAATCAGTATTTCGTATGGAATTTCCAAGGCTGCCCCTATCTGCTTTAGTACCGCAATTACAAACGGGTCAAAGTTTGGGTTTGGTCTGCCCGGGTTTACCATATTGGCTTTTTCTCCCTCTCCAAGGTCGATTACTGCCCCGGGTGCAAGCTCAATACTGTTTTCGTCCTCTTGGTCTACCTGCATCTCTTCCGGGATGCTTTCCCCAAACGGCACATCATCACTTGCACTTTCTTTTTCAATGAACACGGTAAACAATCCGTTAATGACTGCTGCCAATACTTCCGCTTCGGTGTATCGTCCTAACTGCTTTATTGTGTCAATTACGGGTGCTAAAAAGGGAACTCCTCGGACTTGTCCGATTCGCTCCCTGTTCATAATGTGTAATATATTTCTTCGTCCTGTTTTCTCTCCGTATGCAAGTACCCTTACCCACTCTCTCGGTTCTCTATCTGCAAACGATAGCGGATGAAACTTTGATACATAGTAGGCAACAACCTCTCCTGCTTTGTTCTTTTCCACACCCTCACAAAACAGAGGGTTTACCCTTTCGTTATCCGGGGTGCTTACCCTGTCTGCTTCAAGGGTTTGTATTCTAAGGTCGTAAACGCTCCCTACTCTCTTGGTTGTTGTCATTAGTGCGAATGAATCGCCACTAAGCAACGCATTTAAAAATGCTAACTGCTGCAACTGATAAAAGTTGTCTATCCTTTCAAGGTCACAATTCGTAGAATCCGCCCAATGTGCAAATTCTCTTTCTATCGTTTCCTCTAACTCCCTTGCTTCCTCCGGCTCAATCTTTAATACTTCCTCATTGATTGATGCTTTTAGGTGTAACCCAATTCCTATAGTATTGGTTCTAAGCCTTTTTATTGCCCCTGTGGCAACATTTGAGCCACCATAGAACAAATCCCTAGACCTCTGCCTTAAAGGGTCTATATTGTCCTCTACATCCTCCCTGTGGCTACCTCCGCCGTGCGTCCAACCTATAAGACTTTTCTTTGTGGCACTTGCACCGTAGTTTCCGTAACCGCTGTTAATCATACTAAGGCGTTTTTTTGCCACTTCTCGCTTTAATGCCCTTTCCGGGGATATTGCTTTTATGGCTTTATCAATAAAATTCAAGGCTCAACCTCCTTTCTCCGTATTTTGAGTACAAAAAAAGCACCTTGGGTACTTCTATATCTCCTTGGTGCTTTGCTATTTTATATATTATCACAAAAAATCGGGCAATGGCGGGCAATCTTTTATTTTCCTGTTTTGCTTGTATTTCCGCCCTTTTCGGCTGTTTTTGCCTATAAATCTCTCGGTACAATCCTGTATACCCTGTTTCTGCCCTTTTTCTTTGCTAAATTCTCCAATTCCGCCACTTTATTACTCCAATATTCTATCTGTTTGCGGATTTCTGCCAAATTTGCCCTTGTAAAGGACTTTCCGCCTATTGTGTATGATTGGTTTATTGCTACCTCGCTTTCCGCTTCCAACCACATTTCTAAGTGTTTTTTTGCGACTTCAAGTGTTATTGCTGCCATTATGCTATACCTCCGCTTCTATTTCCTCTACGTCTTGTTTGTTTTCGTGTTACCTGCACCTCTGTTTTTTTCTTCGGTGGCTCTTTTAGGGTTAATCCTGTAATTTCTATTGCTGCCTGTGCGTAGTTTCTGCAATCTAAAGGCTCATTTCGTTTTGTTTCTCCTGTAAGTTCCCATACAAAATACGGTCTGCCTTTTTTGTATTTTAATACCTGTTTCTCTGCCGTAAGACCTTTAAAATAATCCTCGTCATATCCTCGGATATATTCGTTTTCGTCTTTCGGGAAATGGCAGTATCCGGGGCCCTCTTCCTCAATCTGTAACCTCTGCAACAAAAGGGATTTACCTGTATCAACTCCAAGTGTAAATAAATACGCCTGCTCCCTGTTGTTTTTTGTCGGCTTTGATATGTATGGTCTTGCTGTACCCTCATTACCTCCCTTTATTGCAAATATCTTTCTTGCAGTTCTCGCCTTGCAGAATCTATATACCTTATTGGTAAAATGTCCGCCCGAATCCATACAGGCACATGATATTCTCATTGCCGTACCGTCTGCTTTTTTAAATGTCTGCTTTAAAAAATCGTCAAGGTTCTTCCATACTTCCGATTGTTTCAAATCTCCGTATATTCTCTTGTAGATTATGCCGTAGCTTTCGTGTTCCACGCCCCAACCTACTACCTCGACCTCAAAGCGGTCATCCTGTGTATCTATTCCTGCCGTGATTGCTATAACTTCGTCCGGCACTTCGCAACGGTATCTTTCCCTACGCTTCAACAGGTCATCTTTACTTGCTTTCTCGCCCTGTTCCTCCCAAGTCTGCCCCAATTCGGTATTAACCCAAGATTTCATAAGTTCGATATTGCCTTTTTTTAATGCCTGGTCCGCTTCGATAAAGCCTTTTACAATCTTATCCCAACCAAAAAAAGTAGATGCCAAGGAATTAAAGTGGAATCCTCGCACTTTACGGTTTGGATATTTTGCCACATACCGCCCCTCATTAAAATGCTCTTTCCACTCAACTTCTGTATGTACTACTCCGCATTTCGCACATACATAGGTTGTACTTTCTATTTCCCCGTCTGCATCCACTTTATAGATTAAATTACTCCATTCCAACGGTTGTAATTCTCCGCAACTCGGGCAAGGCACATTCCATTCTTCCATAGTGGAATGTTCGTACTCCATTTCTATACGGCTTGCCCCTTTTATCGTTGGCGTGCTTGTGTCTACCTCTTTTCGATTCCAATATGTTGTAAGTCGTTTCCCTGCAAGTATCAGAGGGTCCCCCTCCGCTCCTGCTGTTGGTGGGTAAGCATCTATCTCGTCCGCTAATAATATACGGATTGGTCGGCTTCGTAACTCTGTTGGAGAGTTTGCACCTGACATTGTGATACGTCCGCCCGGAAACGCTTTTTTAAAGATTGTGTTTCCTGCGGTTCGGCTTTTCTCATTTATCTTATCCCTTAATGCCGGGGTATCTCGTACCATTGGCATAAGCCTATCTTTGCTCATTGTTTCCGCAAGGGATAAGGTCGGCTGCATACACAATATGGTGCATGGGTCATAGTGCATATAATAGCCTATTGTATTAAGCAAAAAAGCATCCGTTTTTCCCATTTGTGCAGCACTCATAACTACAACTTTTTCAACAGATATATCCGTTATTGCATCCATAATTTCCCGCTGCCAAGGTGCTTTTTCTGTATTCCACTTACCGCCTTTGCTACCCGATTCAGAGGACAAACGGCGGTATCTGTCCGCCCATTGTGATAATGTCAAGTCGGGCGGTGGCTCTAAGACCTTAAATATTCTGTTGAAAAGGTCAATCGTTTCCCTCTTCATCTTTTATTTCCTCCTTAAACATACCCTCAAAATCGGATAACTCGTTAAGTGCTTCTTTTATTTTGTCATTCAGATATAGAAAAATCTTTGCTTTGTCCGTCATTGCTGCCAACTTGTCCGCTTCCTCTGCCGGAATGGCACTTAATCGGCTCTTAAAATTGATTAACATAGCTGTCATTACTTTTTCTATGTCCTCCGACCTATGCAATTCGCCTTTCTTTACCGCAAGGTCTAACTCTTCATTAAGCCTTTTGGTTTTGGTTAGCTTTGCTCTTTCCTCGTTGAGGTCTACCGCTTCCTGTGATTCCGGGTTACGGTCCCTCAAATATTTTATGTACGCCCTATTGGTTTCCGCCAAGGCGTACAGGTTTCCTTGCTTCGTCTGCAAAATTCCTTTCTGTGTCAACCTCTCCACATTTTTAGGGGTCATATCTAAGAATTTTGCGACCGCATTTTTATCATAGAGTTTCAAAATCCTACCCCCTTAAAAAATTTTGCGGATTTTTGGAAGTCGTTTTTTCGACCTTGAATCTAGGAAGCGTTTGGGGTCACGGCACCCTCACGCCGTTCAGACGGCTTACAGTACCTACGCACCCTCGCCGTCCGTGGCGTGTGCCTGCGTCCGCCTGTGGTGCTGTGTGCGGTGCGTGCCTGCCTGTGCGTGCGTGTGCGTGAGCGTGTGGCGGTGCGTGGCGTGGCTACTGCTGCCGTGTGCCTACGCCTATACCTCGCCGTCCTCACTGTCCTCTGTGTAGCTATCGTCTATCTCTCCTGTGTCGGGGTCTACATCATACTCCCCGCTTATCTTCTGTTTCATCAATGCGTACCGCTTCTCTTCCAATGCGATACGACGTTGCTCTAACTCATAAGACTTTATTGTATCCAATAGCTTTATGATTCTGCCGTGTACTTTATTAAGCTGGTCCTCTAGCTTCATTGCCCTTTCAAAGGCAGAGGATTTAATAGTTGTTTCCATAGCCACGCTTAGAGCCGGTCCCTGTGTCTTTTCTTTGCCGTCCTCATTGTATGCACCGTATGGGTCTGCATCCTCTCCCTCTTTTCCGGGGGTACGCATTTCTACAACCTTGTCTGTGTATAGGTTGCCTGTGGTATCCGTGTTTAATTCTTTTATCCTTTTTTCCAAATCTTTTTCTTTGGCTATAAGGCTTTGTAATTCCCTTAATGTATTTTCCCCTGTATCAAGGGTAACTGATTCTATCAACGCTTTTTCATCTTCTGATAATTCATCAAAATACACCTTGGAATATGCCCCGTGTGTTTCTGCATTTTTATTTCTTACAGGGGCCCCGTGACCCTTGGCGTTTTTATTGCCTTTTTGTCCGCCCCTCTTTTTGGGTTTATTTTCAAGTGCATCATTCCACTTGTCTACGCACTTCCATTTTCGCACCTTTGCCGAATCAATCCCCAAGGCTTCCGCAATTTCTGTATTCTTCATTAAGCCGTCTGAATCCAAAAAAAGTTGCTTCGCCTTTTCCCTGTTTTCGTCTTTCTGTCTTGCCAAGTCAAAACCTCCTTTCGTTTGTTTTCCCGGTTTTCGGCTTTCCGTTCTTTCGGAATCTTCGCATTTTTGCAGATTCAAATTTTTATAACACGAAAAGGCAACAGGATTTAACAATAAAATCCTGCTGCCCTGCTTCGCTTTTCATCTTAGTATTATACTACATAAAATCGGGCAATAGCGGGCAATCTTTAATGCAAAACCTCTTTCAAAATTTTGCTTCGTGATATGTTTCTATTCCTTGCTAATTTTCCGCCTAAGACCTCTAAGGCAACGCACCTTATATTTTTACTCTGTCGGACAGAATAACTAATCTGTTCCGCTATGCGTTCCCATTTTTGACCCTGTAAGTAAAATCCGCATATTATAGCCTTGTGAATCGGAGTTAAGGAATAAATCTCTTTTGATATTTCCGTTCTCAACTTCTTTAACTCCTGTATTCTGCCCTTTAATTCCTTAATTCTTTCTGCGGTATCTGTACCTGCTATTTTGATTGCAAGCAGAGCCGTAGAATCGCTTGTATTACTTCCGTGTGGCATACCGTCATAGTTAATTGCCCCTGTGGTATCATACACGCTTTCGTACTGCTCTAGCCACTCGCCTGTAACCTTAATATCAAGGTCAATATCTTTGTAAAATTTTAAGATTGCTTCTACTTCCCAATTCTTCATTTTATGCTATCCTTTCTTTTATGGTGGTCTGTATTTTTCACGCCATTTGATATTTGCTTTTCCTGTAGCTTCGATTTCCGCTATACAACTGCTGCCGTGCTTCGTCCTCTTGGCTTCGCAAGATTCGCAAATATCCGATTCCGCTATATCGAAAATATCTTTTAACCTCTCTGCAAGGTCTTTTATTTTCTCCATAAGCAAATCAAAGGATTGCATACATTGATTTATTAAATCGCACGTTTCTTTTTCTGTTTTTCCAATTTGTGCGGATAGGCAGGCAACCAATGTAGATAATTGATTGCTTGCCTTTTCTTCTCCGCACCAAATAATACCCTCCTTGTATTCGATACGGTTCATACACACCGCCTAACCCTGTAAATACTTCTGATACTCTGCTGTTTTGCTCATTACCCATACAGATAAGGCGTTGGTTAATCTGTTTTCCCATTCTGCCGGGCAGATATTTCCGTTTTCGGATTCTGTCATAATAACCTTTCGTACCTCTTTCTGTATCATGTTGTACTGTCCTGTTCCGTATTTCTTGCTTATCCACTCTGTAAAGGATAATCCCTTTTCCTGTGGTTCGGGTACATATTCCGGGTAATCGCTCATATCCTGCTGCCCCGGTAAATTATCGTTTTCCTCTTCGTCCTCCTGTGTTTCTTCCGGCTCATTCATAAAACCGCTTTCCTGTGTTCCCTCGGCATCCTCTTCCTCTGCCGGTCCCTGTGGTGCTTCCTCTGTGGAATCGTCATAGGCTAATTCTTCCGTTTCTATCATCAATGCAACAATTTCTGCAAGGTCGGAATACTCGATAATATATGTACTCCAATCCTCCTTAATCTGTATTGCCATTCCCTCCGTTTGGAATCTGTAAATAAATTCTTTTCCATTAAGTTCTAAGGTCTTGGCGGTAAATGTCTTTGAAAAATGCTTAACCAATTCCTTTTCAACTGCTGCCACATTGCCTTTTACTTTGAATACCGCACGGTTTACCTCTCCCTTTAAGGCTTCCTTAATTGCTTTCTGCACCTGTTCCGCCTGTTCGTCTGTAATCTCCGTTTTCGGTTCTTCTTTCACATCACTTATATGTAACTCGCCTTTTTCTTCGTATTTTTCGTAAGCCTGCTTCTGCCCATCTTTATCAAGTCGGCTAAGTTCGTGGGCGGTAGAAATATTGATATTGCCTTTTTCCAATTCATCTTTAAACTCCTGTGATAAATTGTTTTCAATGGCTTCCATTCTTCCAACCTGTGTAGTAGATGTATTAAGCATCTGTGCCACAATATCACGGATACGCCCCATTTTCTCCCTTTCCTCTTTTGGCTTATCCTTGTTTTCTTCCTGTAAGGCTTTCTTATACTCGGTAAGGATTTCTTTTAATTCCTTTGCCTGCTGCACTTTTTCCCAATCCGTAAGCTGTCTTGCCGTTGCATTGGTAAATATAAGACTTAACTTATCCTTGATTGTGTCTGATTCCTTTTTGATAAGGCACGGCACTTTTCTATATTCCTCTTTGCCCTCCTGTACCAACTTCAAGGCTGCAAGTCTACGGCGGTGTCCTGCGACTACTTCGTATTTTCCGTGTGCTTCCGGCTTTACTACCAAGTTCTGCTCAATGTGTCCGACCAATTCAATAGACATTGCTAATTCGTCTATGTTTTCCGTGGAATAAAAATTATCCTTGCTCGGCATTAAGTCCTCCACATCAAGCATAGTTACCTTAAATTCCTGTTCCTGTTCTGCCGGTCCCTCTGCCTGTACTGCTGCCCCTTTGCTTTTTGCATTGAGTAAATCGTTAATATTAAATCCTGCCATATCTTAAACCTCCGTTTTCTTTATTGTGTCCGATTCGGTCACTTTTCTTAATTCTTCCAATCTTCCCGATAATACAAGGGTTGTTGCGTAGCATACAATTCTCATAAATTCCATATCTAAGGTTTCCCAATTTATGTGTGTTGTGTTTGGTCTTTGCCCTGCTGTTTTCTGTGTTGTCATTTTAATAAGTCTGTTTACCGCTTCCGTCAACTCTTCTATATCCTCGTTTGTAAAGGTATGCGTTCCCTGCATAAGGAAGTGCCACATAGTATCCTTTACTCCGTTTGATATATCTGTTTTGCTCATACTTACCTGTACTCCTTTCCTGTATCCTTATCTCTCAATACGATACGTCCGACCATTTCATACCCTGCAATATCTATCATCTGCTTTAATACGCTTACAAGGTTTGTCACTTCCGGGTTGTATTCCTTTTTCTTTGCCTTTGGTTCTGCTTCGTGGATTGCTGCCCCGGCTGTGGGGTCAGCATATCCCTCCTTGTTTCTGTATACCATTCTATCCCTCCAAATACTCCTTAACGAATGTCTTATAATCTCTTGCTGCTCCCGACCTCGGAGAATACTGCATAAGGCTTTGCGTAGTAAATGTAACCTCGTCCGCCTTTTCTGTTCTTCTAATGTGTGTTCTGAATACCGGGTATCTTTGATTCTGCAAGTATTCCTCTCCCTGTCTGCATACATCACGGTTGTAAAACATTGTTACAAGGCATCCTCTAAACTTCAACTTTGGGTTAAGCTGCTTTGCATTGTTTATCTGTTCTTCCAACTCTTTCATACCGTCAAATGCGTAACCGTCAATCTTAATCGGTATGATAACCTCGTCTGCTGCCACTAAGGCATTGATAACAGATATATTTATATCCGGCGGACAATCAATAATGCAGTAATCAAATACATCTTTTACCTTTTCCAATTCCTTAGACAATATTGTTACCTGGTCTATTTCCTCGTTCTTGATTACCTCAAGGTTTGCGGTTAAAAGTGTCATATTGGCAGGTACTACCGCAATGTTTCCATTTGCTCCGAGCTGCATTACATCCGTTAATGTCTTATCCCCTGTGAGTACATCCGCAAAACTTGGTGCTTCATCATTCCATACACCGCACGCCTTGGATAAATTACCCTGCTTATCATTATCAATAATCAATACCTTTTTGTCGTAATCCTCTGCCAAGATATAACCCATATTTACGCTTGTTGTTGTTTTGGCACATCCGCCTTTCATGTTAATAATTGCAATAGTTTTCATCTGTTTTTACCTCCTGTGATTACTCTTTGTGCTTCCTTAAAGTCCTTTTTCTTAATCGCTCTAAGGATTCGGGCAAATACCGCCCCTGCCTGTCTGCCAAGTTCTTTGTTCATAAAGTCCAAATCCTCGGAAGTAAATACTACCTTTAATCCGGGGTCGTTTATGATGTTTTTAGCTTGTATTACCTCGATACCGCATAGGGTTCTTACTCCGCTTTTGAAATAATCCCTATCCTCCTGTGTCATTGGTATTTTTTTCATAGGCTACCTCCTGCGTGTGCATTGCACACTTTATACAATCTCTAAAGGCTTAGGCACTCTATAAGGTGTGCAATAGCCTTTTTCGGGTGGACTTCTCGGCATATATCCACCGCCTTTCCCGGCTATGTGATAGGCGTTGCAATTTTTCACATTAAAAAATTACTAAAAACCTGTTGACTTACCGCACGCTCTCTAGTTGGCGTACCCACTGCTATTTTTTCACTCTATCCCTGCTACGGCTATTGGCTTGCCCTCGTCAGAAAACAGGTTGCCGACCTGTCTTGACGGCTCGGGGCGGTTGCCCCTTACCGTTTCGGCTATCTTATAGTCCTACGCTTGCCATTACTTTGGCTATTTCCTTATCAACTCCCTGTGCAATAAGTTCTTTTACTCTATTGTCGGTGTGTTTTTTATGTATTTTCTTAACTGTTTCCTTTGCTAACATTGCTTTGTATGCTTCATTGAATCCTTTAATCTCTACCATTGTTTCTTACCTCCGTTTTGCTTTCCTTTGATGATTCTATTATATACTTATATAAGTATATTTACAACCCGGGATAATCAACAAATATACTTATATAAGTACATCAATCTTTTGTGCAACTTGTATACTTATATAAGTATCATTCCTGTATGTTCTTTTTCTTCTCTTCCAACTGCTGCCTTTTATCTTTCAGATATTCCATATATTCGCCGTATGTCATTCCCGGCGGTGTGATTCTTCTTTGTGTTTCTCTTGCCTGTTTTGCTTTTTGGCTTAATACTGCTGCCTTGCTTACCGTCTTTTTCTCTTCTCTCTTTGGTTCTTCGGGTTTAATCCCTAATCTCCTTGCCTGTCGGTTCGGCTTTGCCTTGTTATATGTCAATGTCCTTTCATGTTGGAACGGTATTACTTTCCTGTTTCTTCTCTTCTTCGCCATAACTGCCCCTTTCCAAATCGTCCGCAATTTCTGTTATGCTCTGCATACAGGCTTTTATATTCGTGTCTGTATCTGCCGTTATGCTTAATATGTTGCTTATCTGTCGTAACCTCTTTATCTGTTTTGGGGCAACTGCTGCCCTTTTCAGACATTCCGGGCATATCTCTATGCCCTCCAATGCCTTTTCTCCACATAAGCTACATTTCTTCATGTGTACCAACTCCTATTTTCTAAAGAACTTCAATACCCTTTCGTGCCACCAATACTTAAATACTGCCTTATAAAAGGCTCTCGTCTTTTCTTTCATTGTCCTTTTCTTCCTCCTGTAGGATTCGTATAATGCCTATATAGAGCCTTTCCGCACAATATACGCATATACTGTTGCCTATTGCCCTGTATCGTGCCGTATCGGCTATAATATTGCCGTCTGCTCCATATTTCGTCCAATCGTCCGGGTATCCCTGTAATCGTTCTCCCTCAACAGGTGTAAGCCTGCGGATTATGTATACAACTTTCTGTGTTGCTTTCTTCAACAGGTCTTTAATGCTTTTCTTCGGAGTGCTAGGGATATTCCCCTTTGTCTTGGTACTCTCTGTTATCAGAGTTTCCGACCCTCCGCCGTAAGACCCCCCCGCTGCCCTTAAAGTGCCGTTAATCTGTGTTTCCCTGTATCCTCCGTGCTGATTCTCTTCAAAGGCTTTCTTATCGGTTACAATCAATGGGGTATCTCCCCTTACGGTATTGTTCTGTCCTGCGGTTAATGTTCCGCTTGTATCGCTTTCCCTGTATCCGTGGTGTTGGTAGGCTTCGTAAAATACGCTGTGAATGTCTGCCGTTGTGAGTGTCGGGCAAGGTCCCCCGACCTTTCCAACGCCTAATCCGTTGCTTGCCTTATTTCTTGTAACTTCATCCCTTAAAGGGATAACATTTCTTTTTTCAGAATATATTACAGGTTCTCCGCCGTGCGTACATGTGAGTGTTGGGGATAATTCCGTTGTTATACCGCATTGGCTTTTACCTCCGCCTTGGTCTATGGCAATGGTTCTTTGCTCGTACATAATACAAGGTGTTTGACCTCCGCCACGCCCCATATTCTGTACTAAGGTTGGTGTAATGTCTTTATAAGTTCTTACCACGCTGTCAGCGTGTGCAAAATCAAGACCTAAGACCTCCCCCCCTCGGCTACTTTCTGTTCTAAGGCTATTCGTAGATTGTCCGGCAGCTTCCGCCCTTTGTTCTTTGCTCTTCGGAGTATACCCAAGCACGCTTTCGGACTTAAATAATATTTCTCCGGCACGTTGTCCTCCAAAATCTCCGATAAGGTAGATTCGTTTTCTACGCTGGGGTACTCCCCAATATTGAGCATCAAGGACTCTCCAAGCGGTGTCAACCTCTCCCCCTCTAACCATTCCTGCGGTTGCCCATTTGCCACTTGCAGGCATTGGAATATTGGCGTTTGTGACTTTTTCAAGCACGGCTCTAAAATCCTCTCCGTTGTTACTTGAAAAAGCTCCGGGTACATTCTCCCAAATAATGAAAGTTGGATATTTTCCATTTGTTGCTAACCTCATTTCTCTTATAATTCTTATTGCGTGTGTGAATAACCCGGAACGATTGCCTTTAAGTCCTTTTCTCTTTCCTGCTATGCTCAAATCTTGGCAAGGACTTCCAAAAGTTATAATATCCACGGGTTGTATTTCATCCCCTTTAAGTTCCGTAACGCTCCCAACGTGCATTACATCCTTAAAGCGGTATCTTGTTATGTCAATGCAATTCGGTTCTACCTCTGCGGCCCATAACGGTTTAATGGTGCATCCTGTATCTATCCCGCTCGGTATTCCTGCTGCATAGCAGAAACCTCCTATACCGTCAAACAGGCTACCTAGTGTTAATTGTTTCAACGCTTGCCCTCCTTTCTGTTTTTCTTCTCCTGTTTTCTCTTGGCGTATTCCTGTAAGTATCTTTCCTGTTCTTTTTCCTCTTCCATTCTTGCCAATCTCTTTTGATACTTTTTGTATATCCTGCACTCTTCTGTGCAATAATCGCTTTCATTCGGACACCCGATACATTCATGTAATCCGCCGTCCTCGTCCATATCAATACCAAATACATAAGAGAAAAACATAATAATGAGTGGAAGAAAAAATAATACTGCTGCCACGGCAACGATAATTAAGATTACTGTTATTGCTGTTTTCATTCCTGCCAATCCTCCAACTTTTTAACTCTTGTCTGTAGGTTGCTTATGGTTACTTTCATTTCCTCAATCTGATAAGGCAATACGTCCGTATTCTCAAACATATAAAGGACTTCTACCGCCCGGCTTATCGGCACACCGCTTTTTAATCTCGGTTTATTGGTCTTTGGGTCAATCTCCGTAAGTCTGCCGTTCTTCGGTTTCCTCTTGGTGTCCTTTGCCGGTCCTGGCATTGCTTTATTCATCATCTTGTAATACGGAATCTCTGCCCCTATAATTCCGTTAAGTCGCACTTAATAACCCTCCCTGTGCCGTTTCCTCTTCAATCTTCTTATCCGCTACTGCTGCCGTGTCCTGCAACTCCTTTTCCAACCTTTCCCAAATCAGAGGAATCATTAACTTGCAAACTATCATTGTATGTATTCTGCTTGGTGCTTCCGTCAATCTTTCACACATATACACGAATAATAAGCCTGCGTTGGCATCCCCCTCCCAATCCGGGTTATCCTGCCTTGATTTCTTGAAAAGCGGTGTTTCTTTGTACTGCTGCCCTAACTCCTGTAAGATTTCTATTGAACGGTCTGTAAATATTACCTCTCCGCCCTCTTTAACCTCTGTAATTGTCAACAGTTCCATAATTTTATCTTTTTCGCTCTGCATTTTCGTATGCTCCTTTCAATTCCTCGGTGTGCATCAAGAAATGTACCGCACCGTCAAACTTAACCTTGTATTCCTCTATATCATCCGGCTTTAGGTACTGCCTGCCGTACATTTCTTTCATATCACGCCATACATTCCACGGAATAAAGAAAAAATCATCCTGTATACAGATACACACCCCACATAACGCCCCTAATCGGCTATGCTTTTCTAATACGTCCATTTGCGTATCTGTAAGCACATTTCGGGTTATCCTGTCTTTGCTTGTCCTCTTTGCTTCAAACATTATCGAACGCCCACCGTATAAGGTCCCTTGAAAGTCGGGTTGTGCGTGTGTACTGAAACGCCCGGTAAATTCTCCTGTCCTGTGGTTCTTGCTTGTTACTCTGAATGGTTCGGGTGTTTTATCAATAGTTGCTATACCGTGGCTCTCGTACATTCTGCACCCGGCTAAAATCTCTCTTTCAAAGTGCTGCCCCTGTGCATTGTTGAGCCTGTTTTTATACTGCTGTTTTAATTTATCTTCATCTACTGCCGTGGTTCTTGCCTGCTGCCACTTCTTTAATTCTTTTTCCGTGTCCGAATCGGTCACAAATCCTTGATTTATCAATGTTTTTCACTCCTTTTCGTTAATTCATTCCACGGTATCAACCGCATACGCTTTTTACCGTCCAATTCGTAAATAAATGATACCGTGCCATTCTTTAAGCTGTGTTCCGTGATAATATCCGTTATCTGCATTTCTGCCGTGCCTAATCTTCTCGGATACCCTGTAATAGCCATTCCCTCAATTATTGCGACCTCTACAATATCGCCTAACTCATAAGGGCAATGTGCCGTAAATATTGCCTGCTGCATTTAACAATCTTTCCTTTCTCTGATTTCGTGTATGTGTAGCGTGTAGTATTCTGTTCCGGGTTCTGCTCCCCATTCTTCCTTACCTGTCTTAATATCCAACGAACATACGGCGGTAAACTGTGGTCTACTGCTGCCGTATCCGTTTCTGAATCCTATTAACTGTTTATCAAGTCCTGTAGGAATATTTGAGTTTGGGTACATTTCAAATATTTTCTTAAACCTCGTTGTATAATACGGTTTAATCTCTCTGTATTCCTCCTGTTTATCCCCGGAAAGAATCATATTGAACCACTTACTCTTAATCGGTAATATCAGCATTATATTTTCCTCCCTGCCTATTCTTCTAACAGTTCTATTTCATCATCACAAAATAGCCTTGTCATTCCATTTCTGTAATGTTCGCTGTATGGCTCGTCTACTCTCAAATTTGCCCTTGCGTATTCATCATAAGTTGATTCCGCCGTGATAACTCCCGTTATTCCTGTCATATCTTTGTTGCAATCCCTTGTCATTCCGTACTTGTAATGCAATATTGACTTTGCATTGATTACCTTAATACGCTGTCCTGTTTTGTACTCTTTTCCGCCTATCAGCATTTCCCCTTTCTCCTTTCTATGTCCTCTTCCATTTTTTTGTAGCAATACAAGGTTGCTTTTACATCCTCTAAGGAATCGTGAGCCTTAAACTCGTAACCGTAGTATGTTGCACACTTGGTAAGGCTCTGCCACTTGTAACTACCTCTGCGTTCGTTCCATTCTCCATAGATTTCTGCAAACATAATCATAGGGTCAATCCATTTTTCCGGGTCTACCTCTATTCCGTATGCCTTTAGGTAACTATCTTCAAACGCTGCATTATAGGCTATTACCTTGTCCGCCTTGCTTAGAATATCAAGCACCGTAGGTACATATCTTTCAAACGGTAACTCATTGGCTACCATAAGTGGAGTAATGCCGTGTACCGCCTGTGCATCCTCCCAACTGCCTTTATTGTTCGGTCTACAATAAACATTAAGCAAGACATTATAGTTTTCATCAATAATTGATACCTGTAATACCTCGTCCTCTCCTGCTTTTAATCCTGTTGTTTCAAAATCAATAGTTGCAATCAATTTAATCCCTCACTTTCCGCAATCGTAGGTAGCAATTCCACCCCGTATAGTCGTTGTACTCAAAATCTATCTTGGTAGGCTCATACCCCTTATATAACTTTCTCCATACTTCCTTATCTTCTGGGGTCTTTGCATACTCTCGGAGTTTTCTAAAACTCCATTTATGGTCGTTTTTCTTTACCTTTGGCTTTTTAAGGTTCATTGATGTGGACCATTTTTTACAGCCTTTTTTACGCTTGTTTATGTAATTTACTATGCCCTCTAATCCGTTTTCGTTTGGCTGTAATCTGTCACAGTTTACGAATCCGTAATAATCTACATTGGCTCTGTATTCCGGGTCGTTTGCCTTTTTCCAATTTATCCTTGTGGTACTCCACATTAACTCTAAATCGTCACGGTCTAACCCTCCGCTGTTGATAATGATATGGTGGTGGATTCTTACGGCTTTTGTTGTCTTATCGTCCGCCTCAATCCCCTGTAATGTAAGCTGCCCCTCTTCCTCTTCCGGGGTGTATTCGGTAACAAGCATATACTTTAAATCCTCGCCTGTTTCCCTCTTCATTTTCCTTTTGATGCGGTCTAAGTAGTTATGCACATTCTTTTCCGCTTCCTCCAAGGACATAGGCAAATGCTCATTGTTGTATGTAGCTGATATATGAAAATCATTTGTACCAAAATTAGTATTGGCAATCTGTACGAATCTTCTTTTACTTCTCTTGTCGTTAAGGTTCTTTTGAGCCTGTGAGGATTTACCCTTTTTTCCCTTGCCTGCTTCCGGCATATTCGTAACTGCTACTATATCAACCTCTAAGTATTCCTCTCCGCAATATATCCTCTTCTCACGGATAAAGTTCTTTCTCTTCTTTGCCATACCGTTCATTCTCCTTATACTACAAGTCCATAAGGGTACACCTACTAAACCATATACTTATACAAGTATAATCTTATATAAGTATATAATTTTATGAATGTCCTAGATGTTAATACCCCATACAAGGTCCTCAACACGCCCTCATTTATAGCCTTTTGGCGTGTGATTTCAAGGCTTTTTATTGACTTTGTGCAAGCCTTATAGTATAATTTGAATAGGTGTAATTATCGCTATAAGGCGGTAACAGGGAACTTGCATAAGCCACTATGCAAGTTCCTTTTCTTTTGCTCTTTCCCTGTAAATCTTGGTTGCAAAATCTACCGTGTAATATCCTCCACAACCTTTATGCTTTGCCATATACGCACAACTAAGCGATATTTGACCGCATTTTAAGCATTTAAGTTTAAAGTACGGTAATGCCGTTACCTGCACGTCCAAACAAGGAATATACGGTATCTCCAAGCCGTTATCTGCGTGGTATCTGATACCCTCCACAAAATCCGAATAATCTACCATGCTTCCAATGTTCTTTATGTTCTCGGTATCCAAATCCCCGACCTCTATAATCTCGCCGTTTACTATGTCTACCGTTGTTTCCAAGTCCTGCACTATGAAATAGCCTATTTCTTCCGCCGTTTCATAAAGCAATATATCCTGCTCATAAATCGGTTTCCCGAATCTGTCGGCTGCATCCGTCTGTCTGCACATGGTATTTATATCTACCTCATACACATTTGCACCCGGATAACCGCCTTTGTCTATGTAATGACCTGCGGGGCGTACTGCCCCGTCACTCGGTCTTATGGGTGGTTCTGTTATATATTCGCCCTCTACCCATATTGGGTACGGTGTACTACTGCTTTTCGCCTTTGCTCTCACTTTCCTGTACCCCTCTTTCCGCAACCGTGCCGATAATCTCCATAAATGCCGTGTCGGATACTCCTGCTTCATTCACGCACGGCAAAAGTTGATGTATCACACCCTCGGGGTCAATCCAACGGAATATAACCACATCCGCAAGCCTAACCTTTACGGTATCGCCCTCAAAGTTCGGAAGCGTATTATATTCCCTGTCAACTGTTGCCTTGTCTACTACAAATTCTCTTATCTGTCCGTCTACTTCCAAGGCTACAATATCGCCTGTGTAAATTTCTTTGCCGTTCTTATCCCTGTAAGGTGTCTGTTCTCCCAAGGTGTCCGGAAATATCTCTTTAAAATCTCCGTAGACCGTGCCAATCTCCGCCACTTCATCCGTTGCATATCCGTAAGACGGCAGACCGTAGACCCACTCGTAAGATTCTTTTTCCCTGTTGTATGTCAATCCTCTGTACTTCATTGTCTTACCTTTCCCAAGGCTTTAGCGTAAGAGGGTACTGCTCTTTAATTTCACGGCTACGCTCTACATTAGTCTGTAATATAAGCTGTGCCTTTTGCATTTCCTCTTGTGGCATTTCCTTGTCTTTGTACTCGTCTACAAACTCTTGATATTCCTGTATCTTTTTCCTTAACTCTGCATCCGTGGCAGATATGACATATACGGTACTGCAATGTCTGCAACGCCAATACCTGTATTCGATTTCCCCGACTTTTTTATAACTCGGTTTCGTCTTTCCTATGGATTTATGGCACTTATCGCATACGATTGTAGGCTTGTACTTTCTTTTTATTGGTTTCACTTTATTCCTCCTGTAGCACTTTTAGGCTCTTGATATGGGATACCCGGAATAAACAGGATTTACATACATAGGTATCCTTGTGAGATAAAAAGTAATACCCACCTTTCAAGTACAGGTTGGGGTTATTTCTTACCTCTTCCGTGCCTGTTTTCCTTAAAACTCCCTGCATTGTATCGCCGTCAAATAGCTTTACTTCCACGCTCTCGCCTATGTGCTTTTCTAATTCGCTTCGCTTCATAGTTACCGCCTTTCAAGTACAGGGGTGCTACCGCACCCCTTAACAGTTATTCAGTAATCAGTTTTCCGTTTACCTCATAAAAAGCGGAGCGGAAACCAACGCCGCCGTGCGAGTTGGAACGAGGGTAATGCAAGCTGAGAGCGGACGGACCCGAATAAGAAGTATTGTTGAACGCCGACCCACGGAAAGGCAAATATTCGCCCTCGGTGGCATCAAAGTATACATAGGTCTTTCCCTCTTCCTCTGCTCTTTTATCCGGAATAATTCCCAAATCTTTAAGCACCTGTGGAATTTCTGATAACTCAACCTCTAATTTCTCAATTCGTACTCCGTCATAATCCGGCTCGTAATCATCTGCTGCCACGGCATCCGTAATTGTGATTTCTCCACATTCCACATTTGCCCTTACCGGTCCCTTGGATGTTTCCGCCTGCTGCCATTCGGCACTATCCTTTGACAGGTCGCAGTATGGGGATGCTGCTTTATTGTCCGGGATAAACTCTATTACTCCGTCCTTAATCCTTAATCCTGCCAACCATTCCCATACATTACCGTTAAGGTCTGATACTCCATAAGGTGTATGGTCGTGATTCCATGTAACCGGTCCTGTACCTGTGTATGTTCTTCCAAGATTACTTACCTTGCCCTGTTCGTCATTGTGGTAGTAGTCCTTGCCCCAATCGGTGTTACCGTGTGGCATTGTGCCTTTTTCTCTGCTCTGATTTAACAGATATTCGTACTCTACGGCGGTCATAAGATGCCAACCTAACCCTTTGCATCTGCAAGCCTGTACCGCACCGTCAAATGTGATATTTACGGTCGGGTCTGCCATTGGCATACTGTAGGCTCTGCCGTCAATTACGATATTCGGGTACTTGGATATGTAAATGGCATCTGCCACCTTATCCCCGATTTTGAATACTGCCGGGACCTCTTCGGTATCCTTTGGTCTTACGAATCTGCACATAATAGAGGGAATCCCTCTATCATCAAAAATTACTACATTGTTGTGGTCTACTGCGTTCATTCTTCCTTGTCCTCCTGCTTTTAATTTTTAATGTTTGGCATAAATGGAATGTAACTTAATACTTCCACGCCTTTTTATACTCTCTTCCGTGTGTAATCCCGAATCGAAAAACGCACAAAAGGTTGTACCGCCTATAATGCTTGTCACTACGATATAATCCCCGATATTATGAAACTCGCACCGCTTCACGTTTCGGTATACCGCTGTGTGCTTCTCTGTTCTGCTGCCCGCCATGCTGCCCCTCCTTTCGTTGTGTCCGTGCTATATTCAAGGCGTATTGCCCTTTCTTCCTCCGCTATATCAACTGCTGCCTGTCTTATCTGCTCACAATCCTCTTTTAAAATATCTGCGGTCATTTCTATAACTTCTAATGGTAAGTTTTCATCTACCGCCACAGAACCGACCATATCCGCCAACTCTCTAGCTTTTTCTTCTATTTCTTGATTCTTCATATTCTCCCTATATTGTTTTTTGTGCTACTTCCGCTCTGTAAGGTGTCCCGCCACGTTTTAACTCGTTGTAAATTGTGGCTCGGTGTACTCCGATTTTTTCGGCAATGACCACGACCCTTACGCCGTCATTCTTCATTTTTTCAATTTCTTTTCTATCTTCGTACTTTAATCGCTTATCTCCTTTACGCATTGCCTTACCCTCCTTTCAGAACAACTTAAAAAATGCGTCAAGGTTGTTAAACCTCAACGCATTTTCTCGTTTTATGGTATAAAAAAAGAAATGCGATAGAGTTTAATAACTCTTGTCGCATTTCATTTTACAATGAAGCTTGCGGGCTTTTACAGAACATTTCACGAATTTTTTATTTATTCTGTCACACCTGTCTTTTTCTGGATCTCATCAAGCTCATCATAATTATACAGATGCCAGGTGTCACTGAGCACACCCATCTTTTCCAATGCCTTTACCGTATTTTCACACTTCGGTCCAAACTGGATATAACTGTTTCCGGATGCATCGCCAGGCGCAACATTATCATTTCGCGCATTCCGGTAATCATAATAATTATAATAGTAATCCCAGGTCTGGTAATCATTTCCTTTTCCATAATAAGAAATCGAAAATGAATTGGTATACATCTCGTCCTGTCCATCCTTATAAACCGCCGGAAGCTGGTAATAATCAAAATTGCCCTCTCTCACATCCTGTTCAACAGCGTCCCGCAGAACAGCGCTTTCCTGTCTGGAAAATGTATATACATCCGATTCACCATCTTCCTTATAGACAGTTAAATATCCGGAATAATAATCATTCTCTTTATATCCGTTTCCAAGAACCTGTTTCATCATGTTATCCGGATCTGTCTCCAGGGCAGTCAGTTTAAATGCAACTGAATTTTTGTCTTTTAATGCCTTCTCCGTAACGGAAACCGGATATCTCCGCTCAAACACAGAGCCATCCTTCATGTAATACCGGAACGATGTATAATAATAATTTTTTCCCTTTTTATAGACAGATAAATATTCATCTTTGCTGTCAATACACTGTTTCTGTAATTCCAGTACTTCCGGGATCTGCTCTTTTGAAACACAGACCGGATAATCCATATTCACAAATGCAGCTTCAATCTCAGATGCATCCGGGATCTTGCGCTCAATGCCAAAGACATCCACGCGGAAACAGGTCAGTAATATCAGCACAACCGCCACAAAACCAGCCCACTCTGCAATTCTTTTTTTGCACAGTACACGGAAATTCTTCTGCAAAACCATTTCTGCCGCAAAAAAACAGATGCTTCCAAAAATGACCATAAAAATCATAAGGCTGATAAATTCATTCACTTTGATATATTCAAGTACCAGAGCAGATACGGCAAGTGCGATCAGTCCGCCGCCACAGATACCGGATATCCAGCGGAATACCGGTCTTAAAGCTGCAATACTGACTACGTCTCCGGTTGTTTCGATTTTACGATTTTTATATAAAAAGTACGCAAAAACCGTGATCACAACTGCTGCCACAGCATAAACTGCAACTGTTTTTCCGCCACTGATCGTAACTCCAACTGCCTGCACATAGTCCTTATCGTATTTTACTCCCATAACCAGATTACGGATCAGATAATCAAGCGGTGACAATCTACTGGTCTGACTCGAAGTCCATGTATCTGATACACCGTAACAGATCAGACTTGATATATTCTGCACCATCTTCATACAGCCGATCCATAGATAATTGACTGCCAGATAATAAAACGGCATGGCAAAAATATTTCCCGTCAGCATAGCCACAAATACCGCAAGCGCATATGCGAAAAAAGATACGCCTGCCATGTATAAAAACCAGTAAAACAGATACTGGATACAGGTAATCTGGTTTGCCAGGCAGACCAGTACACCGGCAATAAATGCAATCAGTTCCGGGACAAACAGAAAAACAAAACCGGAAACATAATTGGTGATATAAAGTTCCCGCCTGTCTAACGGCAGGGAGTGTATCATATTGGCATTTCTGGGATTATATAAATAAGAAAACACTGCAAGTGCTGCCGCTGCCGCTGCAATAAAAACCGGTATTACCGATCCCGCACCTGCTAACGCCGACCCAATCACATAATATTGTTTCTGTGTAAGGGGCACGTTTCCGATATAATTACTCTCATTATTTGCATAAAGCCAGATACTGAGCGGCACTACCACGATCAGATAGCACAGGTATACGATCCAGATCGGCCAGTGATGTGTAAGATTCTTTTTAAATATCGTTGTATTAAAAGAGGATGTCTTTGACTTCATAATCAGCACCTCCCATTTCATAGATAAATATTTCTTCCAATGTCAGTGGAAGGACATCCACGATTGCCGGATTTGCTGCCGCTAAAGCTTTTTTGGCATCTTCCGGATCTCCTTTTACGATCAGCGTGTATACACGTCCCGTATTAGACATATGAAGGACTTCAAATTCTTCCGGCAGCTTCGGCACACCATTCTGGCATGCAACCTGGATTTTTGATACGCTGCCCTGCAGATCGCTTAAAGACCGCTCGATCATGATCGTTCCCTGATGCATAATGCCGACATGATCACAGACATCCTCCAACTCTCTTAAATTATGGGAGGATACCAGAACTGTCATCTGATTTTCCGCAACTTCCGACATGATGATGCTCCAGATCTGTCTGCGCATAACCGGATCAAGACCGTCTACCGGCTCATCTAAGATCATCAGTTCCGGCTTTGCACAAATTGCAAGCCAGAAAGCAACCTGTTTCTGCATACCTTTTGACAGACGGCGAATACTTCTTTTTACGTCAATATTCGGAAAGAACTCCTGAAGACGGTAAAAAAGTTTTTCATCAAATGTGGGATAAATCCCCTGATAAAAACGCTTCATTTCCATCGTGTCTGCCTGCATAAAATAAAATATTTCATCCGGGATATAAGAAAATTTCGCTTTTACTTTTTTATTCTCATACACCGGTTCCCCTGCAATGAGGACTTCTCCTGCATCCGGTTTATACACCCCTGTAATATGGCGGATCAGTGTCGATTTTCCTGCTCCGTTCGGTCCGACCAGTCCATAGATCGCACCTTTTTCCACATGCATGTCCACGCCTTTCAATGCATAAAATCCCTCAAAAGACTTTTCCAGATGATTTACCTGTATCATTGGTCCACCTTCCCTTCTGCCAGATTATCCATACGTTCGACCAATTCCTTTTCCTTTACAGACAAAAAGAATAATTCTTCCACGATCTCATCAAATTCTGTCAGTAACTCTTTCGCCCTCGCATCATAAACTTCTTTTCGCTCTGCAACAAAAGTTCCTTTTCCAGTGACCGTATAAATATAGCCTTCACTTTCCAAATCCCGGTATGCTTTCTGGATCGTGTTCGGGTTGATTGCAAGCTTCGCCGCAAGTTCCCGGACCGATGGCAGTTTTTCATCCGCAGAAAGAGAATTTGATATTACAAGTTTTCTGAGTCCATCCTTGATCTGTTCGTAGATCGGTTTGGAATCACGATAATTTAACTGTATCAATCAGATACCCCCTGTCTGTACTAACCGTACTATTTTCTATCATACGGTCACTATAACATGGGGTATCTGCTGATACAATAAAGATAATCCTATGATATTATGAAGATTTTATGAAGCCTGCTCAAAGTTCCTGTAAAAATGTACGCCCGATTCTTTAACCCAAGTAAGCGCGCAGTAACCCAAATGTATTTTTCACGCCGTCCTTATGGCTTCTCTCGTATCCGTGGGAGGCATACACTCCTGCGCCAATCAGACCGTGGCGCACATCATAACCTGCCGTCAGTGCCACATCCGCATCTGAACCGTAGTATGGATAAACGTCCACGGCAAAATCAAGATCGTTGTCTTTTGCAGCTTTGATCAGACCTGTGACTACATCATAATTGTAAGGTCCCCTGCTGTCTTTTGCGCAGATGGAAACCTGTGTTTCTTTGCAGGAAAGTCCGTCTCCCACGCATCCCATATCCACGGAGATCACCTCTGTCACTCCCTCCGGGATAGATGCCGCACCGCCGTGTCCGACTTCCTCGTAAACTGTGATATGCTGGTATACCATACGCTCCGTTGTGATATTTTCTTCTTTTAAATATTTTGCATATCCAAGTAAAATGCCGACACTTAATTTATCATCTAAGAAACGGCTCTTGATATAACCGGTCTTTGTCACTGTGGTGCGCGGATCAAAACATACAAAATCCCCTGCCATAATGCCAAGTTTTTCTGTTTCTTCCCTGGAATCTGCTTTTTCATCAAGCACGATCTCCATCTCATCCCAGCTTCGCTTGGTATCACTGTAATCCCCGTTCACATGGACGGAAGCGTTTGAAAGCTGGCAGGTTCCCTCAAATGTACCGGAAAATCTGGTTGCCACACGGCAGTTTTCCGCCTCTGCATTATTGGCATTCATACCACCGATCGGAGATACCTTTAATCTTCCGTTTGACTTGATCTCCGTTACGATCGCACCTAAGGTGTCAATATGTGCCTCTAACATCACGGCATCCTCTTTATTTTTGCCGCCCAATGCGACAAGGACGCCGCCCTTTACGGTAAGTTTTGGCTCATATCCCAATGCACGGTATTCGCCTAAGACATACTCTGCCACCTCTTTGGTGTAGCCGGACGGACTGTCGATCGCAAGGATCTTTTTTGTCTCTTCCACGATATAATCAATATAATTTTTCTTTTCCATTTTTTCTTTTCCTCTTTTTTATTTTATATTCCAATGACTGTTTGCGTTCATTGTATTTATGCGTTTCTCAGATAAATAAACGCGCCAAGATTTCCGCGTTTTCCATGGCTTGCACGGTGGGAAAACAGAAGATCCGGGTTACAGCAGGTGCAGATGTTCGTGACTGCGATCTTTTCTTTTAAAACTCCTGCTTCTGTCAGGACGATCTCGTTCGCCCTCCAGAGATCAAGCTGGTACTTGCCATTTTTCTTATCGAGCAAGATCTCATCTGCATGCCCCGGGAACGCCTCTTTAAAAGCATCTGCGACATCCTCACTGACCTCATAGCAGTCCTGGCAGATGGACGGACCGATGGCACAGACTAAATCTTTCGCCTCCGTGCCAAATTCACGTTTCATCGCTGTGATCGTGGCCGCTCCCATTTTTCCGACCGTTCCCTTCCAGCCGGAATGGCTCATGCCAATCGCACGGTGCACCGGATCCACAAAGTATAACGGCACGCAGTCTGCATAAAACGTCGAGAGTACAAGTCCCGGTTCGTTTGTGATCAGTCCGTCAATATCCGTATAATCCCTCTCTTTTACAATCCCTTTTCCGGCATCCTCCGCCGTCACCCTGCGCACATTTGTCGTGTGTGTCTGATCGGTAAACACAAACTTTGAAACATCTGTTTCCATTGCGCCGGCGAGCCGCCTGAAATTTTCTCTTACGGCTGCATCCTCATCCCCGCGCGTAAAACTTAAATTCAGGGATTCATAAATCCCTTTACTCACACCACCAATCCGTGTGGTAAAACAATGTTCTACGATACCCGTCTGCTCAAGCAGTGGATATTTAAGGAGCGGTAATGTGCTGCCCGCTCCATTTTCACACCATACTCCTTCTAACACAATGTCATTATTTTTCTTTTTTAGATTCACACTGTTGCCCTTCCTGTTTTTTTTCTAAAGATACCCCTGATACTCAAACGCATTCTTTATGAGTTCCACCCCATCACCGGACACCGCCGCAACATCAAAACGGCACGGCGTATCCATCCCGCATCCATGGGTCAGCAGATAATACGATGCAACTTTGCTGATCGTACGCTGCTTTCTTGGTGTTACTGCCTCCGCCGGATGTCCGCAGCTTTTGTCTCTGCGGTATTTTACCTCTATAAATACAAGATATCCGTGATCTTTTGCAATGATGTCGATCTCGCCCATACGGCAGCGGAAATTATATTGCAGGATCTCATATCCTTGTGTTTTTAAATATTCACCTGCCATCTTTTCATATGCAGTCCCCACTGCACGCCTGTTTACTTTCTCCGTACTTTCTCCCCCGTTTTTATACTATTTTATTTTACATTTCCAGTGCATCAAAAACAAGATCTGATCAAAGTAACCCTGCCCTGCTTAATTTAGCTTTCATCTTATCCATATCATCCACAAACACCAGAATCTCTGCCACAACATCATAGAGCTCCGGCGGTATCGTATCCCCGATCTGCAGTTTTGAGAGTGTTTCGGCTAACTTATTATCCTGATAAAACGGTACATCATTTTCTTTTGCCTTTTCAATGATACGCTCTGCGACCTCGCCTTTTCCCGCTGCTAAAATCTTTGGTGCCGCATCCCCCGGCTCATATGCCACCGCTACTGCAGTTTTTTGTTTTTTCTCCTGTTCTTTGTTTTTTCCATCAAACCACATATCTGCCTCCTGCGCTGTCTATGCACGCACATCAAACGAATATCTGTGAAGCGTTCCTGCCTGTGGCATGTCCCGCTGCAGGAAATCTTCCACAAATTCAACCTTTTTTTCTTCTTTTGACATCGTAATGCTGCATCGGTACCCCTTCTGTGCCAGCCGTTTTTCCAACACCGGAAGATGTTTTTCGATCAGGTCATAGGACGCGTCATCCGCAATGTAAAAATTCGTCTTTACATTTTTATCTTTCATGCGTATGGAAACATCCGTGGAACCTAAGTTTTCAAGATCCAAATGTAAAAATGCAGTCAGTTCCGCTTCCGGATCATTCAGATTCTTTTTGTTTGTGTATACATACAGATCTCCCGATGCATTCTGCCCTGACAATTTGAGCGGAAGCTGTACATATGTGTAGACCTGGTTAATCTGATTCATAAATTCTACATTACTGCGGATATCTGCTGCCGTCTGTATAAAGGAATTCTGTGTGACTCCGGCAGCTTTCATCACATTTTCCATCTGTTTCATCTGGTGATCCAGCCGCTCATAAAGGTCGCTTACTTTTGATGCTTCTCTCAGCTGTTCCGGTTCAAGCAGCCACTGTTTTTCGGCACAGTTCTTTAAGATTGCAGCAAATTCCTTACTTCCAAACAGCTTTGTCATTCCGGCAAATCCATACTCCTGATTCTGTTTTAACGCATCACGAAGCGTATTCAGGAAATCTTCCGCCGTCATGGACTGCTTTAATGTCACTTCCGGTTCTGTCTGTGCAAGTTCAAATGCCTTCTTACCTGCATCGTCCCCCGACATTGTGTCCACAAATACATCTTCCTCTTCCTGCACTTCAAAAAGATCTGTATTTCCGGTGAGCGTCGGTATATTCTGCAATAAACGTTTTAAATGATCCAGACCGTTCTGGTCTAAGATCTGCTCTAAGGTGTCCGTCTGTCCCTGCACATTTTTGAAATCTGCTGCCGTATCCGCCTGTGTATTTTTCAAAACGTCCGCTGCATCTATGCCTGTCTGCATACTTTGCGCTGCATTTCCCGCTGTCTGCTCCCCCACAATATTTTCTGTGTTTTCTGCCACACCGGCACTCTGTTCCTGCCCGGCTGCTCCCATTGAAATCAGGTCTTTCGTATTCTGCTGCTGTACCTGTTTCTGCACACCTTCTGCAGCAGCACCATCTTTGCTCTGCTGCACTGCCGCTTCCGTCTCTATATTCTCACCGGCATTTACCATCGTTCCTGTATCGTTCTGCTGCAATCCGTCCGTCGTCTGTGCCGACGTTTCTCCCTCTCCGTTTAAAATGTCTAAAACCTTTCCATATAATTCAAAGGACTGTTCTTCTCCTAAATCTGCATCTCCTAAAAGACGTCCAAGCTGGTTCATTGCAAGATCCATCTCATCCACGATCGCATGCTGATCCACCATATAATTTTCAAACTGTGATGCCATTTCCGCACTGACCGGCAATCCGATCTTTGTCATAAGGACGGCTGTATTTACATTGACATTCGGATTGCTTCCAACGACTCTGCCCATGTCAAGGATGCTCTGTCTGCTGATCGACATCTGCTCTTTCATCATGGAATCCACCATTGTGATATTCCGCTCTGTTGCCGGAACTCCAGCCGCAGTCAGCGCATTTAACAAAATCGGATTATTGATATTGCCCGCCTGGACATAGGGACGGAGTGCGATCGTCGTCCCGTCATTCGAACGAACCTGAAAAAACATGGATTCACCCGGCTGAATGGACACTTTTCCATCCAGCCTCGCCGTGATCGTCTGCCCGTTTCCAAGTGCTAAGACAACCTTACCGTTTTTGACACTGTTAACCGTTCCCTCAAACGTGCTTCCCGGTTCTAATTCCTGCATGGACGACACAAGTTTCTGCGTTCCCTGCGCACTCATAAGCTCCTCTGTTCCATTTTTGACATTCTGGCTGTACTGCCCCAACATATCTCTGATCTGCATAACAAACCCTCATTCCAAAAAGTCTGACACTTTATTCCTCTATAAAATTATGGATAAAACTTCTGCGGTGGATCGGGGAAGGACCATATTTCTTCAATGCCGCAATATGCTCTGCCGAACCATACCCTTTATTTGACGCAAACCCGTATTCCGGCAGGATCTGATCATATTCTACCATCAGCCTGTCCCTTGTCACCTTTGCGATAATGCTCGCTGCACCAATTGAAATACTTTTTGCATCACCTTTGATGATCGGTACCTGTGGAATGGTAACTTCCGGTATCGTCACCGCATCATTTAATAATATATCGGGTGCCGGTTCTAATTTGCTTATAGCCTCGCGCATCGCTTCATAGGTTGCCTGCAGAATATTGATCTCATCGATCCGCTGCGGGGATACCATTCCGATCCCTGCTGCAACCGCCTTCTCCATGATTTCATCATAGAGTTCCTCCCGCTTTGCTGCCGTAAGTTTCTTAGAATCATTGATATAAAGAATATCACAGTCTTTCGGCAGGATCACTGCCCCGGCAACAACAGGACCGGCAAGCGGTCCTCTTCCCACTTCATCAATCCCACAGATATAGGTGTACTGACCATATTTTCGTTCGTATTCCTGCAGTTTCCAGATTCTTTTTCGTTCTTCCTCTAATTTCTGCAGTCTTTTTTTTGCCTGCTCTACAAGTTTTATGACACCACTTCTCTCATCTGACTCATATGCCATAATAAAAGAAGGCAGCATTGCTTCCGTTGCCGCCTTTAATTCCTCTTTGATCTGTCCTATTTTTCGTTCTTCCATCTCTGACACTTCCATTTCTGCTGTCTGTATTTTTTACAATAGACTACACCTTCCGCAGGCAAATCTATTGTCATGAGCCGTGTTTTAAAAAACCGATCTGATCAAACGGATAGATGCGAAGCCACGCACGTCCTATGATCCTTTCTCCCACAATCGGTCCCACTTCCGCCATACGGCTGTCCATGCTGTCGTTCCGGTTATCACCCAGCACAAAATATTCATCTGCTCCAAGCTGTATCCCGTCTTTTGCCAGTCCCGGATCCCGCATCACTTCTTTTCCATATGATTCCTGCAGCTTTTCGCCATTGATATAAATGAATCCGTCCTCATCGATCCGCACACTTTCCCCCGGCAGTCCGATGATCCGCTTGATAAAATATCTGCCATCTTCCTGAGGAAACACAATGATATCAAACCTGTCCGGATCATGAAAACGATAGGACAATTTATCCACAATCAGATTATCTCCATCAGAAAGTGTCGGCTGCATGGAAACACCGTTTACAACCGTACGCTGCCCTACAAAATGAATGATCAAAAAAGTGATACACGCCACAAGTGCAAAATACAGAATGATTTCAAACACTGCCCTGATCTCTGTCTGTCTCATTCTGCACTGCCATCCTGTATCTTCGGACGTTCCAGTGTGATCTGTCCCAGTTTTCCACTCCGGAATTCGTCGATCAGAAGTGCTGCCGCCTTGCTGTAATCTAACTCTCCGCCCTTTGAGATACACTTTCTGTTTTCTGCGATCTGTCCTAAGATCACCGGCGGCTCTGCGTCCTCCTCCACACCGTAACGTTCCTTTAGTACGGTCGGATAATCGCTTAACAGTATTTTGATCAACTCTAATGATAATTCATCAATGTTTAAGATCTCATCCTTGATTGCACCGATCAGAGCTAAATAAAGACCAACTCTCTGATCTTCAAATTTTGGCCAGAGGATTCCAGGTGTATCTAACAGTTCCACATTCTTATTGAGCCGGATCCACTGTTTTCCTTTAGTCACACCCGGTTTATTTCCAGTCTTCGCACATGCCTTTCCAGCATAGGAATTGATAAATGTTGATTTGCCGACATTCGGAATACCTACAACCATTGCACGCACCGGACGATTTTTGATTCCTCTTTTCCGGTCACGCTCAATTTTCTCCTTACAGGCCTCCATCACAACATTTGTGACATCTTTCATTCCTGCCTTGCTCCTTGCATCCAGACATACAACATAATAACCTTTTTCACGGAAAAAATCCGACCACTCACGGTTTCTTCCCGCATCCGACAGATCCGATTTATTCATCAGGATCAATCTTGCCTTATTTTTCCCAAGTTCATCAATATCCGGGTTACGGCTTGCAAGTGGTATTCTTGCATCCACCAGTTCAATCACTAAATCGATCAGTTTTATATCTTCCTGCATCTGACGTTTTGCTTTCGTCATATGTCCAGGGTACCATTGAAATTGCATATTTTTCTCCATTTCTATCAATATTTTTTTAACATCTGTATCTTTTTACAGAAATCCAATTTCCGAAAACGGTGCAATCCGAAACCAGGCTTTTCCTATAATATAATCTTTTTTGATATTTCCGATATTTGCATAACGGCTGTCCTCACTGTTATTGCGGTTATCTCCTAAAACAAAATATTCCTCTGCTCCAAGTGTGATCTCCTCCGCTGCCAGTCCCGCATCCTCAATGGATGCCACATCCGTCTCCTCATCAAACGCTTTTCCGTTGACATATACCGTTCCATTTTTGATCTGTACGGTATCTCCCGGAACACCTATGACACGCTTTACATAATAATGGGATTTTTCATTTCCATTTGGCAAAAATACGACAATATCATTCGTTTTCGGATCTGTCACTTTATAAACAAAACGGTTTACTAAAATCTGATCTCCGCCATTTAATGTCTTAGACATCGATTGTCCTACCACACTGGTTCTAAGTCCGATAAAATAAACAAACGTAAACGCAATGAGTAACGTGAGTGCTATTTCTACTGTCCACGACAAAACTTCTTTTACCACTGCAAAATTTATTTTCTTCTTCCGTCTTCCAAAGTTTAAACCACTTTTTCTTCGTCTTACCACGTCCGTTTTCCTTTCACAAAGATGTACCTATATACTTTATCACAAAATACTGCACTTCGTAAACCATATACATGGAGAATAAAAAACGCCCCGCTGTGTTTCCACCTGCAGGGCAGCTTTTTCATATTTTTTACTTAAATTTTTCCACCTGTTCTTCTAAAAACTCCGGTGTATCAAAATAGTCGATCTTCATCGCATGTTTTACTTCGGCGAGCGTCTTCTCAGCCTCATGTTTTGCTGTCTCGCTGCCTTTCTTTAAAATGTCATACACATCACCGATACGGTTTTCGTATTCTTTTCTGCGTGCACGGATCGGAGAAAGTTCTTCCTGCATAACATTGTTTAAGAATTTCTTCACCTTGACATCACCGAGACCACCGCGTGTATAGTGGTCTTTTAACTCCTGTAAGCAGGAATACTCCGGAAGATATTCTGCGAAATGTCCGTCATTACAGAACGCATCCAGATAGGTAAATACCGTGTTGCCCTCAAGATTACCCGGATCTTCGATACGGATATGATTTGGATCGGTATACATGGACATGATCTTTTTCCTGACATCTGCTTCCGGCTCCGAGAGATAGATGCAGTTGCCGAGTGATTTACTCATCTTCGCCTTTCCGTCAGTACCCGGAAGTCTCAAGCACGCCTTATTTTCCGGCAGCAAGATCTGCGGATCGGTCAGTGTCTCGCCGTATACGGCATTAAACTTGTGCACGATCTCCTTTGTCTGCTCAAGCATCGGCATCTGGTCTTCACCGACCGGAACTGTCGTTGCATGGAATGCAGTGATATCTGCCGCCTGACTGATCGGATAACAGAAAAATCCAACTGGGATGCTTGTCTCAAAGTTACGCATCTGAATCTCTGATTTCACGGTAGGATTGCGCTGTAATCTTGATACCGTAACGAGGTTCATATAATAAAATGTCAGCTCCGTCAATTCTGTTACATAAGACTGGATAAAGATATCAGACTTCGCCGGATCGATTCCTACGGAAAGATAATCGAGTGCCACTTCCATGATATTACTGCGCACTTTTGCAGGGTTGTCTGCATTGTCGGTAAGTGCCTGTGCATCTGCGATCATAATAAAGATCTTGTCATATTCACCGGAATTCTGAAGTTCAACTCTCCGCTTTAAAGAGCCTACATAATGTCCCACATGTAATTTGCCTGTCGGGCGGTCGCCCGTTAAAATAATTTTCTGTGCCATATTTTTTCCCCTGTCAAACATATTTCTGAGTCTATTATACACGTTTTGTTTCCGTGATTCAATTTATTCTTTTACATATGGGTAATCTCTGTCAGTCTTCCCTTAAAACACGGCTGATCTGAAGACGCGCCTGCTTTGCATCGACCGGTTTTAGCAGAAATCCATCTGCGCCTAACTGTTCTGCAAGTTCCTGATCCTCTTTCCTGTCACTCATAGTGAGTACGATCACCGGAATCTTTTGAAACACCCCGGACTCCTGCCTTCTCCGCAGCACCTCGAATCCATCCATCCCAGGCATCACAATATCCAAAAGTACTGCATCGATCTTCCCAGCACTGTGTTCTACCAGATCGAGACATTCCTGTCCGCCCGATGCCTCTGCCACATCATAGATATCTTTTAAATTTTCTTTTACAATCACTCTCTGAAGTTTTGAATCATCTGCAATCAATACTGTATATCTCACAATGTCACCTATGCATATTTTCTTCTGTATTTTCTTTTATTCTGCCATAGAATGACCTGTGGTTCAACTGTCCTTTTTTCCCAGTATTTTTATATGGAATAATCAAAAGACTGTCCGACTGCTTTTTCTTCTTTTGTCATCACGGAATCTGCCCTGCTTTCATAAATCACGTTATCTATTTTTTTCAGCAGTTCTTCCCAGGAGGAAGCGGAAACGGTCACTTTATCCGCATCCGATGTCTTTTCTGTATCTTTCGCCTTACCGGTACCATCTGTCTTTCCCTTCTTATCTGTCCGGTCCGCCTTTTTCTCCTCCGCACGTTTTTCCTGTGCTTCCCTCTGCGCTTTCTTTTTCTCTTTTGCCGCAGCTTCTTTTTTGTCCGCGATACGCTCTCTCTGGGATGCAAGAGATTTGTCCACAACCGCAAAAAATGATGCATTTCCGTGGTCATCAAAGGTCATTCCAAAAGAGCTTACCGAATCGGCTTTCGAGCCAAGACTATCTTTCATCTGATTTAGCTGGGAAGCTGCATTGTTTAAAATCCCCTCATATTTTGCACGATACTCCTCATCTTCCGCCATCTTTTCGATCTTGTCGGAATCGATTAAAACAAGAAGTTCCTTGGAACTCTGGTACATGCCTTTCTTGCTCTCCGCTTCCTCTTTTTTCTCCGGAGAGACAAGAATAAAATCCATATTAGAATATTTTGCTTTTAATTTTTCATAATACTTTTGGGCCTTATCGCTCAGAACCGGATCACCTATGGTTCTGCCGCTCACCTTGCTTTTCTTTGTGGTCCTGTCTGCCTCTTTTGTAACGTCGGCCTTTTTATTGCTGTCTGTTTTTTTGTTGTGTTCTGTGCGGTAAGAATAGTCCGCTGCATAAGAATTTAATGCACTGTTGCTGCTGATCTCACTCATGTTTTTATCCTCCCTGAAAAATTTGTTTTCGCCTTCTAATTCCATTTATCCGGCAATTTTTGTTTCTATTATGGTTATCGGCTCATTTTGGGATTAATTTATACAGATACATGCTTGACTTTTCAGGAAGAACAGATACACTTTATAACAGCAAATTACATGACATTATTCAGAAAGAAGTGTTTACAAATGATGCAGAACCAGATACCAAAAAACCATATGGATATTCCCTGGCACCAGTTTACGGGATCGGATAAATCACTCCCGATCACCCAGACAGGACTGACTGAAAAAGCTTCAGTGATCGGTCGTACCGGTCTTATGATGCTCTCCTGCGGTACCGGAGCATGGCGTGTGCGCAGTTCCATGAACAGTCTTGCCACTCTGCTCGGTGTTACCTGTACCGCTGACATTGGACTGATGTCGATCGAATATACCTGCTTTGACGGAACCGACTGTTACTCGCAGTCTCTCTGCCTGACAAATACCGGTGTCAATACTTCAAAATTAAACCGGCTGGAACGCTTCGTCAATGATTTTGACCATGAATGCTGCACAATGTCCGGCGAACAGATCCATACTTATTTAGACCAGATCGAACAGATCCATGGGCTTTACTCCCCATTTGCACTTGGATGTGCATCAGCGCTTGCATGCAGCGCATTTACATTTTTACTCGGCGGCGGACCTATTGAAATGCTCTGTGCCTTCTTTGGTGCCGGCATTGGAAATTATCTGCGGTGCAAACTGACAAAACATCATTTTACACTGTTTCTCTGCATTGCAGCATCCGTCTCAAGTGCCTGCCTAGTTTATGCCGGACTGTTAAAAATTGCAGAGCTGCTGTGGGGAATCTCCATTCAGCATGAAGCAGGTTATATCTGTGCCATGCTCTTTATCATTCCCGGTTTTCCATTTATCACCAGCGGAATCGACCTCGCAAAACTTGATATGCGCTCCGGTCTTGAGCGTCTCGCCTACGCACTGATCATTATTGCCGTCGCCACTATGTTTGCCTGGATGGTAGCCCTTTTACTTCATTTGCAGCCTGTAGATTTTCTTCCTTTAAACCTTACTCTGACAGAAAAGATCATCTTCCGTCTGCTTGCAAGTTTCTGCGGCGTATTCGGATTTTCAATCATGTTTAACAGTCCCAGACAGCTTGCAGCAGCCGCAGCCGTGATCGGCGCCATTGCAAATACATTCCGGTTAGAACTTGTGGATCTTCTCGGAACACCTTCCGCGGCCGCTGCATTTTTAGGTGCACTGACCGCTGGACTGCTCGCATCCCTTTTAAAAAACCATGTCGGTTATCCAAGGATTGCGATCACCGTTCCATCTATCGTTATCATGGTTCCCGGATTATACCTGTACCGTGCGATCTATAATCTCGGCATCATGTCTTTGGATGCATCGGCCTCCTGGTTTGCCTCTGCGATCCTTATCATCGTATGCCTGCCTCTCGGACTGATCTTTGCAAGAATACTGACCGATAAGATGTTCCGGTACTGTACCTGATATTTTATTCTTTCAATAAATATTCATCTCTCTTTGCTCCTGTGGAAACAAGGTAAATGGAATGTCCGATCAGTTCCTCGATCCTCTCGATATACTTCTTTGCATTTTCCGGAAGATCATTCCAGTTTCTGCAGTATGAGATGTCGCAGTTCCAACCATCTAACATCTCAACCTCCGGTTTTGCAGCATCAAGCAATACATTCGTCGGGAAATCCGTGATGAGCTTTCCGTTCACACGGTATCCCGTGATAACGGGGATCTTTTCAAAGCTGCTCAATACATCCAGTTTGGTCAGGGCAATATCTCCTGCATTCTGACACTGCAGTCCATATCTGCTTGCAACTGCATCAAACGGCCCGACTCTTCTTGGACGTCCGGTTGCAGCACCAAATTCATTTCCCGCCTTTCTTAATTTATCGTTCCATTCCCCGTCAGCGGCTTTCTCAGCGACAAATGGTCCCTCACCAACACATGTAGAATATGCCTTCATGACACCTACGACACGCTCCGGTTTTCTTTTTGGAATACCCGCTCCGATCGTTGCATAGGCTGCGATCGTACTAGAGCTTGATGTGTAGGGATAAATTCCGTAATCAATATCACGCAATGCGCCAAGCTGTGCCTCAAAGAGGATATCTTTGCCTTCTGCGGCTGCCTTTTCCAACAGCACCCCCGTATCGGTAATATACGGCTTTAAAAATTCTGCCTGTCCCTTGCACCAGTCCATGACCTCTTCTACTGAGAGTGGTTTTTGGCCATATACCTTTTCAAGAATCAGATTTTTGCTCTCTACGATCATTGCGATCCGTTTTTTGATCACTTCCGAATCCAGATATAAAAGGTCTCCCATCCGAAGCGTTTTCTTCATATATTTATCGCCATAGGCATAGGCGATTCCTCTTTTTGTGGAGCCAAATGCCTCCCCGGTCTTAGAGAGTCTCTCCTCCTCTAAAACGTCCTGTCTGACATGGAATGGCATGCAGACGGTTGCTTTTTCCGATATCTTTAAATTTTCCGGACTGATTTTTACATTCATGTAACGCATCATCTCGATCTCATGTCTTAAGTGATCCGGATCAATGACCATTCCGTTTCCAAGTACACAGACAACCTCCGGATGCAGAATACCGGACGGCAGCAGATTCAAAACAAATTTACCTTTATCTGTCACTACGGTATGTCCTGCATTGTTTCCTCCCTGATAACGAACCACATAATCGGCGTGTTCACTTAATAAATCTACGACACGTCCTTTTCCTTCATCGCCCCAGTTAATACCAGTTACTGCTGTTAACATAAATATTCACACTCCTTTTATGCTTGTGCATGTACAATCTTATCTGCTGTATCAATACTCTTTTCCAACCGTTCCGAAAAACGGTGGATCGGTAAAAATACGCCCAGTTCATCAAACCTCTGACCTTCATCTTCCAAAGAATCCTGTCCGTAATAAACAAAGGAACGCGGCAGGTCCTTTTGCAGTTTCATCATGATATCCCACACTGCTGCATAAGCCTGTGCTTCCGTCCTCTGCTGTTTTACCGTATCCGGCAGTTCATAGACAAGCAAAAGACCGATGTGCTCACCCATCTTATATTCCATCACATCCATCGTATCCGCATCATAGCTGTGACGCTTGCGGTATCCGTATGCAAGATACATCTTTACACCTTTCTCTTTCCGGAATACCTTTTTAAACCGGTTATAATCTTTTTCACTCACATGGATTTCCTTTGTCTGGATCAGATTTCCATCCTCATCCGTGAGCAGATACGGATTGACCTGTCCGTCCGCATTAAAGCGGAACGGTGCTAAAAATGAGTTTCGCAGCAGGTCAAACATACTGTTTTTGCAGACCGCCATCAAAAATGCAGTCAGATCCCGGTTTTTATAGGCATCAAACAATGCCTTAGCAAACTGTTCCGGTGGAAGATATCCTCCCACCAGTTCAAGATCCGAATCAATTTCTCCATAAAAAGTCTGCATCAGACGCTCACAGGCTTCCGGATCTTTCAAGATTTTATCAAACAACAGATCTGCTTTTTCTTCTCTTGGAAATATTGTCTCCATCCTTTTTCCCTCCATTATCTAATCTTTTCTAAGAACATCAGCAGAAAACTGATCAACAGAAGTCCACCGGATATCCAGATCACATGAAACCCGTACCTCACAGACAGATTTCCTCCGATTCCCGCACCAACCGCAAAGAATAAAATGATTCCAAAATAGTAAAGTGCCTGTCTGATCTGTTCCGGTCTTTTTTCCCTGAGATACAGTGAAAACGCTGCCGTCCCACTCCGCAGATTTCCGATGCACATTGTGCTCGCGTAGGAATATCCGCCGACTTTCCGGAATGTCTGCACCTGCATGGCACAGGAAAAAGAAACTAACACGGTTGCTGCCATATTAAGATTCTCCGGAAGAAATCCCACAAACACCAGGATTGCCATCTCACAGAGTAATACTGACTGTCTCCAGTGCAGCTTTCTCGCATACTTAAAACTTCCCTGTATCCTCTCTGCCACAAACACACCGACTGCAAATGCGAGCAATGGGAACAGATAACGCAATCCCTCACTCCACTCTCCCATCATAAAATGCTGACTCATGAGTACCACGTTTCCGGTCTGTGCATTCGAAAACACGCCATCTCTCGTAAAATAAGTGTATGCATCCTGGAACCCACCGGACAGTGCCAGAAACACACTCGTGATAAACGCCTCCGACATCTGCACTTTCGTACTCCTTGGCTCATTTTGATTCAAAGCCAATGTTCTCACCTCTTATTCCCGTTTTTTCTCATTGATTTCTTACATCGACTGTATTATAGTATCCCTGTTATCAGATGTAAAAAGTATTATTGATATATCCATCATATGATTTTTATATAATAAATAAAAGGAGATAAAACACCGCATGATCACTTACGACTATTACCGTATTTTCTACTATGTTGCACAGTATAAAAGTTTTACCAGAGCTGCAGAGGCACTGCACAATAACCAGCCAAATATCACAAGGTGCATGAATAATCTGGAATCGGAATTAAACTGTACACTGTTTTTGCGCTCTAACAAGGGGATAACGCTGACTCCCGAAGGAAAAAGATTATATGAACATGTTGCGATTGCCTATGAGCAGCTGTCGCTTGGGGAAGATGAGATCCGTCAGAATAGGGATCTCGAAAATGGACTGGTTTCCATCGGAGCCAGTGAAAATGCGCTGCGCCTGCGGCTGCTTCCGGTGTTAGAACGTTTTCATGAACAATATCCTCATGTACGCATCCGTATTTTCAATCACTCCACACCACAGGCAATTTTAGCATTAGAGAGCAAAGTTGTCGATTTTGCAGCCGTCACCTCACCGCTCGCCATCCAAAAGCCACTGCACAAAACGCACCTTGCCTCCTACCGCGAAATTCTGATTGGGGGAACAAAATATAAAGAATTGGCTTCGCAGATCCGAAGCTTAAACGATCTTTCCGGGATACCATTCATAGGGCTTGCCGACGGCACCGGATCAAGAGAATTGTATCACCGTTATTTCTTAAGTCATGGTCTGATGTTCGCACCTGATATGGAGGCTGCCACCACCGACCAGATCCTTCCTATGATCACACACAATCTCGGTATCGGTTTTTACCCGGAGGAGCTCGCTGCAGAGGCGATCGCACGCGGCAGCGCCTACGCGATCCGTCTCGTCGAACCCATACCGGAACGTGAAATCTGTTTAGTCACAAACAGCAGCACCCAGATGAGTGCTGCTGTCCGCAAAGTAATTTCTTTTCTTTAAACCATTATCGGTCTTCCCTGAAGTATGCTTCTCCAAGGCTTGCCGGTGGCTGGTTTTCCTGTTTATTTCGTTTACTTGTGATCACAAGTACAATGATCGTCACCACATAAGGAAGCATCTTGCAGAGTTCCTGTGTTGCACGGGTCAGTCCCGGCAGATAGATATATAAAATATAAAGTCCGCCAAACAGGAATGATCCCCAGATTGCATGATCCGGATTCCAGAGTGCTAAAATAACCAGTGCGATTGCCAGCCATCCACGGTCACCAAATCCGTTGTTAGACCAGGTTCCTCCGAGATATTCCATGACAAAATAAAGTCCTCCAAGACCTGCGATTGCTGCTCCTGTCACAGTTGCAATGTATTTGTATTTTGATACATTGATACCTGCAGCATCTGCAGTCGCCGGGCTCTCCCCGACTGCCCGAAGGTTTAAACCGTGTCTGGTCTTTTTCAGAAAATAAGTCATACACACGGCAAGGATCACGGATAAATAGGTCAGAAATCCATAGGAAAATAATAAATCTCCGATAAATGGAATTGCAGAGAGTCCCGGTATTTTTGCGCGGAATGCTGCCGCTGTCGTCTGTACAGAAATCTGTCCGACACCTCCGGCAAGTTTTGAAATAGAACCGCCGAAGAAGTTACCAAAACCTACTCCAAACGTTGTTAAAGCCAGACCAACAACATTCTGATTTGCACGCAGTGTGATCGTCAGGAAACTGTAGATCAGCCCACCTAATGCAGACACGATCAGTGTTGCCAGAAATGCAATCAACAGTCCAACAAATCCATTCGGGTTTTCTTTGCCATTTTCATAAAAGAATGCCCCCATCAGACCGGAAATACCGCCCATATACATGATACCCGGGATTCCAAGATTTAAGTTACCGGATTTTTCCGTTACAATTTCTCCGGTCGCACCAAATAAAATCGCAACACCCTGTCCGATTGCTTTTTGTATGAATGTCATAAGCAGATTCATTTATTTTCCCTCCTTATGGTTCTTTTTCCATTCCAGCTTGTAATTGATGAAGAACTCACAGCCGATTAAGAAAAACAGTAAAATACCGGTAATGATATCCGACGCATTCTCATTTAAACCAAACTGGGAAGCGATCTGGATGGATCCCTGCTGCATAAATACCAGAAATGCAGATACTAAGATCATTGCAAACGGATTAAATTTTGACATCCACGCAACAATGATGGCGGTAAATCCACGTCCACCGGCTGTACTTGTGGAGATCGTATGGCTCGCACCGCTGACGATCAGGCAGCCCGCGATTCCGCAGATCGCACCGGAGAGCATCATCGTGCGGATGATTACTTTTTTTACATTGATACCGGCATAGCGCGCAGTATTCTGGCTCTCGCCGACAACTGCGATCTCATATCCCTGTTTGCTGTATTTCATGTATACATACATGCCGAGTGTGATGATCAGAACAACGATCACGTTCAGTCCATACATATTTCCAAAAATGGATGGGAACCATCCTTTCTGTCCAGCTGCATTGATGATGCCGACCGTGTTAGAACCAGACGGATTCTCCCAGAATACGATGGCAAATGTGACAAGCTGCATTGCCACATAATTGAGCATCAATGTAAACAATGTCTCATTTGTATTGAAATATGCTTTAAACACTGCCGGGATCAGTCCCCAGATCAATCCTGCCGCCGCACTTGCAATAAAGATCAGAATTAAAAGCAGCCAGTTTGGCATCGCATCCCCTGCATAGATCATCAGTGCTGCAGTTGCCATACCTCCCATTAAGATCTGTCCCTCAGCTCCAATGTTCCAGAATTTCATTTTAAATGCCGGTGTCAGTCCGATCGCAATACATAAAAGCACCAATGTCTCTCGGATCGTTACCCACACACGACGGCTGCTTCCTACCGCACCGTCTATAATACCAAGATATACCTGGATCGGATTCTGTTTTGTGATTGCAACGATCACAAGTCCCGCAACGATCAGTGATAATGCAACGGCTGCAAGCCGGATTCCCCATGCTTTTGCTGTGCTGATCGTATCGCGTTTTATCATACGAACTGCCGGTTCTTTTACTTCTTTACTCATTTGCCTGTTTCTCCTCTCCCGAACCTGTCATCAAAAGTCCAAGTTTTTCTTTTGTGGTACTTCTAGCGTCCACAATACCGGAAACTCTTCCGCCATTTAACACAAGGATCCTGTCACACAGCTCTAAAAGCACATCTAAGTCCTCGCCGACACAGATGACTGCAACTCCCTTTTTCTTCTGGTCGTTTAGCAGATTATAGATCGTATAGGAAGAGTTGATATCAAGCCCACGCACCGGATATGCCACCATCAGCACGTTTGGATTGCTTGCGATCTCACGTCCAACAAGGATCTTCTGTACATTTCCACCGGAAAGGCGGCTGACCGGAGTCTCAACTCCCGGCGTCACGACTTCAAGCTTGTCCACGATTTCCTGCGCAAGCTGCTTTGGTGCCTTACGGTCTGCAAAGAAATGTTTTCCTTCCTTGTAACTGCGGATCATCATATTATCTGTCAGATCCATGGAACCGACTAATCCCATTCCGAGACGGTCCTCCGGGACAAAGGATAAGGCGATACCAAGTTTTTTGATATCCTCCGCCTTCATATCGGAGATCTTTTCGACTTTTCCCTCCGGTGACTCATAAAGGATCTCACCACTCTCGATCGGCTGCAAACCAGCCACAGACTCTAAAAGTTCTTTCTGTCCGCTTCCGGAAATGCCTGCGATACCAAGAATTTCGCCGCTGTATGCGGTAAAGGAAGCCTCTTTTAATACTTTTAAACCTTCCTTGTTCCGGCATGTCACACCGCGCATCTCAATTCGTTTTTTTGCATTTTCCGGTTCGGTACGGTTGATATCAAGCGTTACTTTTTCACCGACCATCATCTCAGTTAGAGACTCTACCGTTGCACCTTTTGTCTCCACCGTATCTATGTACTTTCCTTTTCGAAGCACTGCCACACGGTCAGAAAGCTCTAATACTTCGTTTAACTTGTGTGTGATGATGATGATGGATTTTCCTGCGGCACGCATGTTGCGCAATACCGCAAATAATTTTTCAGTCTCCTGCGGTGTTAAAACGGCAGTCGGCTCATCTAAGATCAGAATATCCGCGCCACGGTATAAAACCTTTACGATCTCAACGGTCTGTTTCTGGGAAACGGACATATCATAAATTTTCTGGGATGGATTTAAGTCAAAACCATAGCGGTCTGTCAGTTCTTTGACTTCTTTTTCCACCTGTTTTAAATTCAGGCGTTCTTTTCCCGGCAGACCTAAAATAATATTCTCGGCGGCTGTCAGGATATTGATCAGCTTGAAATGCTGATGAATCATTCCAATTCCGAGTTCGAAGGAATCTTTCGGGGACCGGATCGTCACGGTTTTCCCATTCACACGGATTTCTCCCTCATCCGGGAAATAAATACCGGAGAGCATGTTCATCAGCGTAGTCTTTCCACTACCATTCTCTCCTAATATAGAAAGGATCTCTCCCTTTCTCACTGTCAGATTTACATTGTCATTTGCGACAACCTCTCCAAAACGTTTGGTGACCCCCAAAAGTTCAATCGCATTTACCGGTTCCACAAACAGTCCTCCTTTAACGTAAACTGCGGAACTGTGATAAAAGGTCTGTCCTTTCACAGTTCCGCTTATTTATGATACAAAAAGCATTCATTCAGACATGCTCTTTTGCATTATGGCAGAATTATATTCTGCTAAAAATCTTAATCAATCATTCTGCACCGCAGATGCTCTTAGTTGGTCACAGAAGTGATACCATCAATAATGATATCGAAAGATGGAGCAGATGCCAGCTCAGACTCATGATAGTATCCGTCTGATACATAATCTGCATATTTTGCATAATCGCCACCTTCTGCGATCAGGTCTTCTAAGGAAGAACCATTTACAGTAAATGCGGATGTATCGAATACATGAAGTGATCCGTCTTTGATTGCATTTTCAACTTCTGTTACTTTTGCGTCTGTTCCCTCTGCTGCAACTGCCTCGTTGATCGGTGTAATGTCAACTGCACCTTCTGCAAATCCCTGACACCAGTCAGTCTCGATTGCTGTTCCGTCTAATACACACTGTACTGCATGTGTATAGTAAACACCCCAGTTATTTGTCGGAGAAGTAAGTGCTGCATCCGGAGCAACAGTTGTCATATCAACGTTGTAGCCGACACATGGAACTTTCTTATCCTCACAGGTACTTGGAGCACCAGTGGTATCTGCATGCTGGCTGATCAGGACACATCCGTCATCGATCAGTTTTGCTGCTACCTCTGCCTCACCAGACATATCTGCCCAGCTGTTTGTATACTGTACTTCCATAGTTGCGGAAGGACACTGGCTCTTTGCTCCTAAATAGAAAGAAGTAAATCCGGAAATAACCTCTGCATACGGGAATGCACCAACATAACCGATCTTAGCTGTATCCTCTGTGATTGTTCCGTCTGCGATCATCTCATTTAATTTCATACCTGCAACAACACCGGAAACATAACGTGCCTCATAGATAGAATCAAAATAGTTGTGCATGTTTGAAAGTCCGGAAGACGCTGCCTGATATCCGGTTGCATGGCAGAACTGAACATCCGGGTACTCTGCTGCTGCCTGAAGCAGGTAACTCTCATGTCCGAAACTTGTACCGAAAATAATGTTGCATCCCTGATCTGCTAAATCAACTGCTGCATCATAAGCAGATTCATCTTCCGGGATCAGAGTTTTTTCTACGACCTGATCCTCAGATAATCCAAGATTGCTCATCATCTGATCGATACCAGCCATATGTGCTGCTGTATATCCTTCGTTCTCATCACCAATGTACATGACACCTACCTTGATATCCGATGCCGATTTTGCCTCGCCAGCCGCTGCTCCACTCTCTGTTGCAGCTACAGTACTGTCTGCTGCATTATTATCTGATGCATTGTCTGCTGATGTGTTGTCAGCAGTTCCATTTGAGCCACATCCTGCCAGCATGGAAACGGTAAGTCCCATGGTCAATAATACGCTTAATGCTTTTTTCATTTTTTTCATCCTCCTGTATCACTACTTAATAGAAATACATGAGTAAATTTAGCATAGAGAATTTTTTCCGTCAATGCAATTTTCGTCGTATTTCCCGGAAAATTCAATTTTTAACGCAAAATTTTTTCATTTATAAGCGGAGGTTATTTTTATCATTCCAGGAACTTATGGAATTTTCTATTTTCTGCCATTTATGTTTTCAAATGCCTTAACGAAAGATTTTTATAATTCCTCTGTCATTCAACTGTTTTAGAAATGAAACCAGAAGCGGCACCACAAACAGGCCGATAATTCCAAAAAATTTTAAGCCAATCAGCATACACGGCAGCATAATCACCGGTGATAACCCCATCTGCTTTCCAACCAGTTTTGGCTCGATCAGATTCCGCACGACCGTAATCACAAGGTAAAGTCCAAACACGCCAACTCCGGTAGAAATCCTTCCAGATGCAAAAGCAAGAACTGCCCACGGGATCAGCACTGTTCCTGTTCCAAGCACCGGAAGAATATCAAGCACTGCAATGATAAACGCGATGGCAAATGCATTTTTTATGCCAAGTAAAAACAGTCCTGCCACAAGTTCCGCAAACGTGATCCCGAAGATCAGACAATAAGAGATAATGCATTTTCCCATCGTCCCTGTCACATAATTTTTTCCATCCCGGAACGCACGCTGGTATTCCGCCGGAATCTGCCGCTTTAAAAATGCCCTGATCTGTGGAAATTCCAGTTCCATAAATACCGTTGCGATCACTGTGATCAGAAGTTTCATAAAAAATCCCGGTATTCCTGCTGCCATCCCGGATACCCCGTCGATGACACCATCCGAGATCCCCGACATCAGTTTTCCTGCATTTTTCAGTGTCTGTGCGGACTCTTCCCCAACTCCATGTAAACCGGATGTTTTTCCTGTCAGTTCTGTCGGATAAAATACAGAAACAAAGCGGTCTAACCACTGGTAAAAGCGCTGCATGACCGGGACGATCGTATCTGAAAAAAATACGGATAATTCCCTTGCCGTATCGTAAATCAGACGCACCAGATAACTGCCCGCAAAATAAAGGAATACCGCTAAAATAATATAAAAGAAAAGAACAACCGCGACCGCCACGATCCCTCTTTGAATATGCATCCGCTCCGCAATAAACTGTACCGCTCCCGACAGCAGTACCGCCACCGCAAACGCCGCAAGAAACGGAAACAGCACAGAACCTGCCGCCTTAAGCACTACCCACAAAATCACAAGCCACACCACCCAGAATGCAAATCCGGTCAGAAAATCCTTTTGCCGCCTCAATCGTTCTTCCCTGTTCATCGCCCACCATTTTTCCTTTTCTGTATCTTTTTTCATCCACTATTATTATCTATATCCGCTTTGGGCAATCTCATTCTTATTTATGAAATATTTTTATTTCCTTCAAGGATTCGGATGTCGAAAGGTGGCTTCCGGTTTTTTGATTGGTAAATTGCACAAATAAAAAACACCCACAGCATATCATCTCTGGCATACTGCGGGTGTTTTACCGTGACATAAGATGCACGGAATCCCTCTTATTCTTCTAATTTTAAGATATAAATACAGTTTGGCTTATCAACCTTGACTGGTGCACCGTTCTGCAGAGAAAAACCTTTCTCATAATTGATCGTGTAAGATACGATGTCATTGGATGTATTATTCACGGTCAGATAATGTTTCTCATCCGGGTAAATAGCTAACATCTTCGGATAATCACTGTCTACCTTTGTGCGGAATTCCTGTGTCAGCATACCTGTATCCGGATCGATCTCATATGCTACGACCGTATTTACTCCGGCATTGGAAGCAAACAGATACTTTCCGCTCTTGCTGATCTCCATACCGGATGCAGCACAGATGTCTTCCTCTTTCCTGCCCTGTGTTGTGATCGTCTGGATCTTATCAAACTGTGGCTGGTCATTCTCAACGCTATACTTATACACCTCGATCTCATGTGTCAGTTCATACAGGATATAAGCATATTTTCCATCTCTGGAAAAACGGATCATTCTCGGCGCAGACTCAAGCGGTCCACGAATGATATCCACCAGTTTTAATTTACCATAAGTATAATCCACACGATAGATCTTAACCTGATCTAATCCGTTATCAACTGCACACAAAAACTTCTGATCCGGTGTCAGTTTTACACAGTCAACATGTGGTGTGTTGGTACGTCTGTCGCTTCCGCGCGCCATACCTATATGGAAAATACCATCTGCGATAGCTCCGATGCTTCCATCTTTTTCAAGATGCATCATCGTCACACGTCCGTCATGATGTCCACCAACGAAAAGATAACGATTCTCATCATCCACTTCCACATAGCATCCTCTCATGCCGCCAATCCACTGTTTATTCACAGCCTCAAGATCTCCATCCGGAAGAACCTTAAATGCTTCCACACCTTCATCAGCAATCGAATAAAGGAACTTTCTATCCTTTGAAACAACAAGATCTGACGGGTTATTGATTGGTACTACTTTACGTTCTTTCATACTGCCATTTGCCACATCCACATCATAAATATGGATTCCGACACTGTTTTCATGAGTATATGTACCTACATAAGCCACATATTTTTCCTTTTTCATACTTTTATCCTCCTTATTTTTCGGAGCAGAGGATTTTCCTCCCTACTCTTTTCTTCGTAAAATATCATACTTCTCAAGCGGATGCCCCAGATCAATATATAAAACCTGTTTTGGATGCGGTGCTGATTCCATATCTGCTCCATCCTCATCCACAATCCGTTTCACAGTCACCGTCAGATTTTCTCCATCCGGCTTCATAATCTCAATCTCTTCACCAACCGAAAACTTATTGCGCTGTTCGATCCGGTAAAGTCCTTCTTCATTCTGCTCTCCGACAATTCCCAAATACGTGTACTCTTTCAGGTAGGTGTTATTGTCGTAAATCTGTGCTTCATCCGAAGGTTTCCCAAAGAAAAATCCGGTTGTAAACTGGCGGTAGGTACAGTTGGATATCTGATCTAAATACCATGGCAGATTCTTTTTGTAAAGTTCTGACGACTCTTTATAATCGTCAATTGCTTTGCGGTAAGTTCTTGCCACAGTCGCAACATATAGTGCTGTTTTCATTCTACCCTCTATTTTAAAACTGTCAATACCCGATTCCATTAATTCCGGTATGTGTTCGATCATACAAAGATCTTTGGAGTTAAAAATATAAGTTCCACGCTCATTCTCATAAACTGGCATATACTCGTTTGGTCTCGTTTCCTCCACGATGGAATATTTCCAGCGGCACGGATGTGTACATGCTCCCTGATTCGCATCACGTCCGGTAAAATAGTTAGATAACAGGCATCTTCCGGAATAAGAAATGCACATTGCACCGTGAATAAACGTCTCTATCTCAAGGTCATCCGGTATATTTGCACGAAGTTCTTTAATTTCATTTAAAGAAAGTTCACGGGCCGATACCACACGCTTTGCACCGAGTCCATACCAGAAACGGTATGTTTCGTAGTTGGTATTATTCGCCTGTGTACTGATATGGCGCTCAATATCCGGGCAGACTTCCTTTGCAATCATAAACACACCAGGATCTGCGATGATAAGTGCATCCGGTTTTTCTTCTTTTGCAAAGGAATCCAGCTCTTTGAAATATTCCCTTACACCCTCTAAATCGTCATTGTGGGCAAGGATATTTGCCGTCACATATACTTTCACCTCATGCTCGTGTGCAAAACGAATTCCCTCTCTCATTTCTTCCATGGAAAAATTTTTTGCTTTTGCACGAAGTCCAAATGCCTCGCCACCAATGTACACGGCATCTGCACCATAGATCACTGCAATTTTTAATACCTCAAGGCTGCTTGCCGGTATCAAAAGCTCCGGTCTTCTCATAACTTATCTATCCTTTCGTATCTTTCTCAGATACGCCCTTTCTATTTCTTCCATGTGCTGACCGTAACTCCGTCACCAATCGGCAAAACTGCCGTAACAAGGTGCTCGTCATGTGTCAGTTCATACAGATATTCGCGCATTCTCTTATGAATCGTGCGGTTTCTCCTCGTAACTGCAAAACGGGACTCTATGATATCTCCATCCTGCAGCACATTGTCAGAAACCAATGTTCCTTCGGAGCCAAGCAGTCTTAAAATATCCGGCATAAAATGAATATACTGTCCCTTTGCGGCATCCATAAAAATGAAATCATAAGATTCCGTCAGTGTCGGAAGAATCTGCGCTGCATCTCCTTCTAACAGCGTGATCTGTTTTTCTTTCCCTGCACGGATAAAATTCTCTTTTGCGATCGGGATTCTCTTTTCATAATTCTCGATCGTTGTGATCTCACACGGCACCGGATCATATTCCGCCATCAAAATGGCAGAAAATCCGACTGCGGTCCCCACTTCAAGGATCCGCATCGGACGTTTCATTGCAAGAAGCAGCTTTAAAAACTGCTGCATCTCTTTCCTTATGATCGGCACATAACTATCTAGTGCTTCCTGTTCTATCTGATCTAAAATACTGGTGTTTCCTGTATCAAGTGAATTGATATAGGTGACCAGACGTTCATCTACTATCACTCGACTGCTCCTGCCTGTTCATTCTCATCTGTATTCTGGTTTTCTTCTCCGGCATTATCCGCCCCGGTATCATCCGAAGATGTTCCGTCCGATGAATCCAGATCTGTTCTTTGTTCTGTGCTCTCTGTGCTTTCCGTACTCTCCTCAGATTCTGCCGCCATAACCACCATCATATCTTTCGCTGTCATGGATGTATTTAACGTGTAGGTTCCTGTTTTTAACTTTCCATGATACGCTGACATACGAAGCTGTACATAAAACAGATTCGCATCGCGGATCAGCCCCTCTTTCTTTAACAACTTACCAATCTGATATTCCGACAGATCCCCCGTCACATCTACGGTCACATCGGTTCCAGGTTTTTCTTCCACCGGTCCTTCGGTAAACACCCGATAGCCGAAATCATAGCAAAAACTGCCCAGCTTTATCAAACCGATCACAACAAGTAACATGACCAGAATCGAAAAACTGATGCTGACAAATTTTAATACCAGTTTATTCAGCTTCATATGAAATCCTCCAGACTATTCCTCAAATCCAACCTCAAAATCCAGTTCTTCGATCAGCGTCCAGTTGACCTTCTGCACCACACGGCAAAAAGCATTTTCTGCTGCAAGATATTCTGCGACAAGTGGATTTTTCCGAAACTCACGGTATTCCTGTTCCATCTTATCCGTCGCATCATAAAGATCCACATTTCCATCACTGTTCTGTAACAGATAATTTTTGTGGCGGAATGCGTGGATCTGCTGCTCTAACTGCGGCTGATTGTGCACTCTGTTTTTGATATCCTGATATCTGATATATTCCTCGCTGAATTTGATTGCATCCACCAGTTCCTGCATGGCTTCATCCATTCTGCTCATGATACATCTGTCCTTCCTACACTTCCATAATGATCGGCATGATCATCGGTCTGCGCTTTGTCTCTTTCCACACGAAATCACCTAAAGAATCCTTGATCTCATTTTTGATCTTGCCCCAGTCGGTGATTCCTTTATCCATACAATACTGCATCTTATCTTCAAGCAGATGCTTTGCATCCTCCATCAGACTCTCTGCACCTCTGACATAGACAAATCCACGGGATACGATATCCGGACCCGCAAGCACCTGTCCGGAACCGCTCTCTAATGTCAGAACGACAATGATGATTCCATCTTCCGCAAGATGCTGTCTGTCGCGGAGTACGATGTTGCCGACATCACCGACACCGAGTCCGTCGACCATGATATCACCTACATGGACTCTTCCTGTCACTTCTGCTTTTTCGTCATCTAACTCAAGCACATCACCAGAGGTCAGGATAAAGATATTGTCCTTGTTGATGCCAAGTTCTTCTGCCACTCTCGCCTGTGCCAAAAGATGACGGTACTCTCCATGTACCGGAACGGCATACTTCGGTTTTACCAGGGAGTAGATCAGTTTGATCTCTTCCTGACAGGCATGACCGGATACATGTACGTCCTGGAAAATAACGTTTGCACCCTTCATGGAAAGCTCATTGATAATACCGGAAACTGCCTTTTCATTTCCCGGGATCGGGTTGGAACTGAGCACGATCGTATCGTTAGGTTTGATCGTAACTTTTTTATGCATGCCACATGCCATACGGGACAATGCCGCCATGGACTCTCCCTGGCTTCCGGTCGTGATCATAACCGTTTTCTCATCCGGATAATTTTTCAGTTCTTCAATATCGATCAGCGTATTGTCCGGAATATTAATGTAGCCAAGCTCCGACGCAATGCCGATGATATTCACCATACTGCGTCCTTCCACGACAACTTTCCTGCCGTATTTATAAGCTGTATTAATGATCTGCTGCACACGGTCTACGTTAGACGCAAATGTTGCAATGATAATCCTCGTATTCTTGTGATCTGCAAAGATCTCATCAAAGGTCTTGCCGACTGTCTTTTCTGACATGGTAAATCCCTTGCGCTCTGCGTTGGTACTGTCACATAACAGTGCAAGTACACCTTTTTTACCGATCTCACCAAAACGCTGTAAATCGATGGCATCTCCAAATACCGGTGTGTAATCCACCTTGAAGTCACCTGTGTGCACAACGATACCTGCCGGTGAATAAATGGCAAGCGCTGCTGCATCCTGAATACTGTGGTTCGTACGGATGAACTCCACGCGGAAACAGCCTAAATTGATATGCTGTCCGTATTTTACCACCTTGCGTTTCACTTTTGTCAGCATATTATGTTCTTTTAACTTATGTTCAATGATACCGATGGTAAGCTTTGTCGCATAAATCGGAACATTGATGTCCCTTAAGACATACGGAATCGCTCCGATATGATCCTCATGTCCGTGTGTAATGAAAAATCCCTTGACTTTATCAATATTATCTTTCAGATAAGTCACATCCGGGATGACAAGATCGATTCCATACATGTCATCTTCCGGGAAAGACAGACCACAGTCCACTACAATGATGCTGTCTTCGTACTCAAAAGCAGTAATATTCATTCCGATCTGCTCTAAGCCGCCAAGCGGAATGATCTTAAGTTTTGAAGTTTTTTCTTTTTTGTTCTCTTTTACACTGGTTCTCTTTTTTCGTTCCGGTCTCTCTGCTTTTTTTGAATCATTCTGGCTGATTCCTGCCTCCTTATTCTCTTTCATATTCAATGTCCGCATCCTCTATCAATTCTGAAAATATTTTACCTACTGCCGCAAGTTCCGTGTCGTCGTCTACCATCTCGCACACAACGTCATCGTCCTCTGTGGCGACCTCCTTCAAAATGTACGCATCACAGTCGCCATCTTCCTCTTCCGTGACAAAAAAATAACGCGTACCGTTTACCTGTGTCTCCTCCACAACAAAAAAATCAATACTCTCTTTTGTCTGTGGGTCCACAAATGTTACTTTTTCCATGTGCATCCTCCATGCATAACACAAAAACCGCATTCGAAAACCTGCGGTTTTTGTCAGAACCTGTTTACTTCTCTACGTGCATACTCCGATAATCCAGATATCCCTGCAAAATAAAGACTGCCGCAATCTCATCGACATACTTCTTGCGGTCTTCCCTGCGGATACCGGACTCCATCATGTGTTTATCTGCGGAAACAGTCGTCAGTCTCTCATCCCACAATATGACTTCTAAACCTGTCCGTCTCTCTAACATCTCTTTAAACTCTTTTGTCTTCTCGCAACGCTCTCCCTCTGTGTTATTCATATTTTTCGGATAACCCAGAACAATACACTCCACCTGATATTCCGCGATAATCGCTTCGATCCTCGCCAAAGTCTGGCGCAGTTTATTAGGGGACTGGCGTCTTATGATCTCCAGTCCCTGCGCAGTTAATAAAAGCTCATCGCTGACTGCCAAACCGACAGTCTTAGAGCCAAAATCCAAACCTAAAATCCGCATAAACTTCCTATTCCCAATGATTATTTTTGATGTAAGCCTTTAAAACTTCTTCGACCAGTTCGTCACGTTCCACTTTCATGATCAGGCTTCTTGCATTATTATGACTGGTAATATATGTGGGATCTCCAGACATAATATATCCAACAATCTGATTCACAGGATTATAGCCTTTCTCGCTCAGTGCACGATATACGATCGTAAGCACGTCACCAACCTTTAACTCCGGCTCTTTCTCCACTCTGAAATATTGTGTATTATTGATATTCTGCATATTTTTCACGCCCTTATACCTGCTATAAAAAGCATTGCTGATTTTTATTTTAATATAGTTTGTCCTAAAATTCAACCAAAAGATAAATATCGTCTTTTAATTTTCCTTTTATCTTTCCTGTCACGAACTGATTTGCCATGTTTTTTTCTGTTTCAAACGCCACTTTGACATACTCTTTTGTGTATCCGGTAAAATATGTTTTTCCATCCACCACAAGTTCTTCCTCTAACAGTGCCGTCTTTTCTTTTCCGACATAATAATTCCGGAATTCTTCAGACATTTTCTTTTCCAGTGACAGAAGAATATTACTTCTCTCTGTCTTTTTCTGCTCCGGCACCTGATCCGGCATCACCGCCGCCTTCGTACCTTCACGCACCGAATATTTAAAAATGTGCATCTCATAAAAATGTATTTTTTTCAGATATTCTTCTGTAATTTTAAACTCTTCTTCCGTCTCTCCCGGAAAACCAACGATCACATCGGTCGTGATCGCAGGATGCGTAAAATATTTGCGCAGCAGATCACAGCCCGCCTCATATTCTGCCGTGTCATACCGACGGTTCATCCGCTTTAAGACACTGTCACAGCCGCTCTGTAAGGACAGATGGAAATGTGGGCAGATCTTTGTAAGTTCGGACAAACGTTTTGCAAAATCTTCCGTCACAATACGCGGCTCTAAACTTCCAAGACGGATACGCTCGATCCCTGCGATTTCATGTACATGTTCAATCAGGGAAAGTAACGTTTCTCCAGTATCGACTCCATAGGAACTTAAATGGATCCCGGTTAACACGACCTCTTTATATCCACTTTTTGCAAGTTCATTTATCTCATTTAACACATCTTCCATTTTGCGGCTTCTGACACGTCCTCTTGCAAACGGAATGATGCAGTAACTGCAGAACTGATTGCAGCCATCCTGTACCTTGATAAACGCACGTGTATGCTCTGCCGTTTTCTTTAAATGCAGTTCTTCATACTCCTGTTTTTCGTGATTGATATCAACAATCTGTGCCTGTTTTGTGTGTTCTTTTTCATACTCATTCAACAGTGTAACCAATTCATGCTTCTGGTTATTTCCGATCACGATATCAATACTTTCATCCACCAATGCCTGTGCCTCTTTTGTCTGCACATAACAGCCGGCTCCCACTACAATGGCATCCGGATTCATCTTTTTTGCACGGTGGAACATCTGTCTTGATTTGCGGTCTGCCATATTGGTTACGGAACAGGTATTGATCACATATACGTCTGCAATTTCTGTAAAAGGAACGATCTCATATCCTGCATTTTCAAGGATCTGCTGCATAGCTTCCGTCTCATATGCATTTACTTTGCACCCCAGATTGTGCAGTGCTGCTTTTTTCATTTTTTACCTCCATAATATCTATTTACTTGTTGACTTTTCCACGAAAAACCATTACTATAAAGATAACTTTAACAGCTAATTTTAAGGAGGTTTTTCATCATGAAAACAGTACAGATTTCTTTAAATTCTATCGACAAAGTGAAATCATTTGTCAATGCGATCACACAGTATGAGTATGATTTCGATTTAATCTCCGGTAGATACGTTATCGACGCAAAATCCATCATGGGTATCTTCAGCTTAGACTTATCCAAACCGATCGATTTAGCAATCCATGCTGAAGCTAATGTTGATGAGATTATGGAAACATTAAAACCATACTTAATCTAATCACAGATCAGATGTCATACCATTTACGATGTCACATAGATGGAACATAAACCACAGGTTATATACCTGTGGTTTTTTGTTGTCCTTTTATTGTGGTGCCCTGATCAAAAGATGTATCAAAAAATAAACTGCCTGCATTTCTGACACATCTTTCGCCCTGGAACCCGTTTTCTACGCTTCGATATGGATCACTTCGACCGTATCAATCGCTTTCTGCATCAATTCATCGATCTTCTCAGAAAGTTTCTTCTCATCATTATGAATCACATTCAGGCTCGGTTTTGTGACCGGATGTTTTGCAACGAAAATGGTACAGCAGTCCTCAAACGGAAGGATCGATGTCTCATATGCATCGATCTTCTCAGAGATCTCAACAATCTCCTGCTTGTCAAAACCAATTAACGGACGGTATACCGGCATCGTGCAGACCTCATTTGTCGCTGCAAGCGACTGCATAGTCTGGCTTGCCACCTGACCGATACTTTCTCCTGTGATCAGACCCAGACATTTATTTTCTTTTGCAAAATGCTCTGCTAACTTCATCATATAACGGCGCATAATGATCGTTAACTCCTCATGCGGACACTGCTCGTAGATATAAAGCTGGATATCCGTAAAGTTGACAACATGCAAGTTGATCGGTCCGGAATATTTTGCAACGATCTTTGCAAGATCCACAACCTTCTGTTTTGCACGCTCTGAGGTATAAGGCGGTGCATGGAAATAAGTCGCATCGATCGTCACGCCGCGTTTTGCGATCATATAACCTGCAACCGGGCTGTCAATTCCACCGGAAAGCAGTAACATTGCCTTTCCGTTTGTGCCGACCGGCATACCGCCCGGTCCCGGAATAACCGTTGAATATACATTGATCTGATTACGGATCTCCACGTTGATCACAACTTCCGGTTTGTGCACATCCACGCGTGTCTCAGGGAATGCATTTAAAATGCGCTCTCCAAGCTGTGCATTGATCTCCATGGACTCAAGCGGATAATTTTTGCGCGCTCTTCTCGCATTTACCTTGAAGGTAAAATGCTTGTCCGGATAAGCCTCATCAATATGATGGATCACTTCTTCTGCTAATTTGTCAAATCCCTCGTCCTCTAAAATAACAACCGGACAGATTCCGACGATACCAAATACACATTTTAATGCTTCTACCGTCTCGTCGTAATCATATTCGCCATCCATCTCGATATAGATTCTTCCCTGCTCCTTGCGGATGCGGAAAGTTCCGTCTACTTTCTTTAACGCATGATTCATCTGGCTGACTAATGCATCCTCAAACAGATAACGGTTTTTTCCTTTGATTGCAATTTCTGCATATTTTATCAAAAATGCTTTGTACATATTTTTTCCCTTTCTATCTTTACGATCAATGTCTGGTAAATTTCCTGCGGAACGGAATGATTTCTTTTAACTGTTCGATCGCATAATCAATTTCCGCTTCCGTTGTATTGACACAGAAGCTGAAACGGATCGTTCCCTCTAAATCCGCTTTTTTCAGTCCGATTCCCTGCAGGGTTTTACTCGGTGCCGGTTTATTTGATGAGCAGGCACTTCCCGCGGAGACATAAACTTCTTTTTCCTCAAGTGAATGCAGCATGACTTCGCTCCGCACGCCCTGGATCGTGACGCTTACAATCTGCGGTGCAGAATCCTCACCGGTCTTTCCGTTAATCGTCACACCCTCGATCTTTGTCACTTCCTCAATAAAGTACTTTTTCAACGCATACATATGTGCAATCTTTTCATCAAAATTCTCGTAGATCTCCATGGCAGCCTCTCCAAGTGCCGCTACTCCAGGAACATTCTCTGTGCCGGAGCGCATGCCTTTCTGCTGTCCGCCGCCGTAAATAATCGGTTTAATCTTTGTTTTGTCTTTGATATATAAAAATCCGGTTCCCTTTGGCGCATGAATTTTGTGACCGCTGACCGAGAGCAGATCAATCCCAAGTTTTTTCGGACAGATACGGTATTTTCCATATGCCTGAATCGCATCCACATGGATGATCGTATTCGGATTCTTTTCTTTTACGATTTTTGCAGCCTCTGCAATCGGTTCTACCGCACCGATCTCATTATTGACCATCATCATGGATACAAGGATCGTGTCCTCACAGACTGCATCGCGCAGTTCATCCAGTGAGATCTGTCCGTTTTCGTCTACCGTAAGATAAGTCACACGAAAACCCTGTTCTTCTAAATATGCCAGCGGTGAAAGCACCGATGCATGCTCGATCGATGTCGTGATAATATGGTTTCCCGCGCGTTTATTTGCAAGCGCCGTTCCAATCAGTGCCATATTATTTGATTCTGTACCACCTGAGGTAAAAAGGATTTCTTTTTCATCCGCTTTTAGTGTTTTTGCAATCCGCTCTTTTGCCTCTTTGATATAACGTTCCGCCACAACTCCCATTGTATGAAGTGACGAAGGATTTCCATAATCCTCCATCAACACTTTTACCATCAGATCTTTCGCACGTTCACTGCAGCGTGTCGTTGCTGAATTATCCAGATATGCCTGCATTTTGTTACTCCTGTTCTGCACATTTTTCTCTGTGTGCACAAAACTTTATATATGTTGCATTTTAATCTTCATTTCTGCGCTATCTCTTCGCACTGTTTTCATTCTGTGTATGTCCGTGCCCATCAATTTTGAAACAAATTCATTCAGCCGCTAAATCACAGTCAGGCTAATTTGATTTTTCCGGGCACGACGTTTCGATATGATACATCAGGATCGCAAGTGTCGTAAATCCTGCCGTCTCGGTGCGAAGGATACGGCTGCCAAGTGAGATCAGTTTCATCTCACCTTTTACCGCTTCGATTTCTTCCGGTGCAAAACCGCCCTCCGGTCCGATAAAAATACCGATGGACTCTCCCGGTCTGACCGCCTCTACCGCCTCTCTCGTTGCCGCCATGCCGCGCTCATTTTCATAGGGAACCAGCTTTTGGTCAAGTTTCATTGCATATGCCACAGCTTCTTTATAACTCACAGGTTCTGAAACTTTTGGGATCAGACTGCGCTTTGACTGTTTTGCTGCACTCTCCGCAATGCCCTGCCAGCGTGCTGTCTTTGCCGCCGCCTTTTTTGCATCCAGTTTCACCACACAGTTTTTCATTGCAACCGGGATGATCTCATACACACCAAGTTCGACCGCCTTTTGGATGATCAGTTCCATCTTGTCATTTTTCGGCAGTCCCTGAAACAGATAGATCCGGTTCGGCAGTTCGGTTCCGGTCTCGTCTTTTTCTAAAATCGACGCGCGCACAAAGGAATCCTCGATTTCTGCAATTTCACAGAAATAATTTTCCCCTGCCGGTCCGCTGATGCGGATCTTTTCTCCCGGCTTCATGCGCAGTACATTTTTGATATGATTGACATCACTGCCCCCGATCATCACAGAATCTTTCCCGATCTGTCCGCTCTCCACAAAAAACTGATACATTTTTCTAATGCCTTTCTGTTCGTTGCTGCTGATTACGCTGCTTATCTCTTCTGTGCGGTGATATTGACCCACTCACCCTGATGATTGATCTCAACCACGGTAAGACCTGCTTTTTCAATCGCTTCTTTCACCTGATCTTCCTTGAAATCAATGATACCTGAAGTGATAAAGTAACCGCCTTTTTTCAGGCGCGCCGGAATGACCGGAGCCATTGGAATAATGACATCTGCAAGAATATTTGCAACAACAATATCATACTCCTCTGTACCGACTTTCTCCTGCAGTTCTACGTCGTCGATCAGGTTACCGACATAAAATGTTCCAAGTCTGCTGTCTAAATGGTTAACCTCAAAATTCTCATGTGTCGAAGTCATGCAATCCGGGTCAAGGTCAGTTCCAACCACCTCGGATGCACCAAGTTTTAATGCCACGATGGAAAGAATTCCACTTCCGCAGCCGACATCTAATACTTTCGGTGTTTTATTCTCCGGTGTATATTCCGCATTACCACGGATATATTTTAAAAGCTGGCGGATACACAGCTGCGTTGTTTCATGTTTTCCGGTTCCAAAAGAAACACCAGGATCGATCTCAATTAAGAATTTGTCCTTATCTTCCTCTTTTAATTCTTCCCAGGTTGGTTTGATCAAAATATCCTCAATGTAAAATGAGCTGAAAAACTTTTTCCAGTTGTTGATCCAGTCAAGGTCTTCCGTCTGGTCAGAGGTGATGACGCCGCTTCCGACATCCACGATCTTGCGGAGATCTTCAAGTGCGATTTTGACCTGTTTTAATAATTCCGTGTAGTCCTCTCCATTATCCTCCAAATAAAAGCTGACGTGACTCACACCGTCATCCGGTGGAAGTTCCGGCAGAAAGTCGATGAACATATCCGCCTGGTCTTCCTTGGAAAGCGGAATATTGTCTTCAATCTCCACTCCCTCGATCCCTAAATCTGCCAGCATGGCACTCATGTAATCTTCCGCTGCAGTTGTCGTTTCTATTGTATATTTATTCCACTTCATACAAATTCTCCATTTCTGTGCTGCTTCTCCATGGTTACTATTCAGACACAAGCCTGATATCTGCTGCTGTCAGGCTGTGTGCCATAAAGTATATTTCCGTTTACACATAGCTATTTGGTATGATAACACAAAATCGGGGATTTGGCAAAATAAACGTATTTTTTCTTTTGGGGATGGGGATACTGTGGGGTGTTAGGAAAAAGAGGATCAGTAGTTTGTGGCAGTAGCGGTCCGGGGGTGGTAAATCGCGCAAAGCTGAGAATGGTTTTTCTTATTTTCGTACAACGGAAACAAAACCAGAATCAGCTTTGCGCAATTTACCACTCACTACCCCCATACACCTTTTGACTCATAACCCCAAAAAAAGGAGGAAACACGCAATGCACTTCGAAAAAGACGATATCCCACCAGGATTTGGAATGCTGTTAGGACGAAACGAAAATGCGATGAAATGTTTTTCCGGAATGACAGACACGGAGAAAGAAGATGTGATCAGACAGGCTCAGGCTGCAAGATCTACCGACGATATTGCTCAAATCATAAAATGCACGCTCCGCTAATGCCCTGTAAAAGTAAAACAACCGGCAGGGATACCCCAGCCGGTCTATTGGATTACAATACTTTGGATAAAAATTCCTGCAGTCGCGGACTCTTCGGATTTGAAAAGATCTCCTGTGGAGTGTTCTCCTCCTGGATAACACCATCATTGATGAACATGACACGGTTTGCAACCTCGCGGGCAAATCCCATCTCATGTGTGACGACTACCATGGTCATGCCGTCTGCCGCAAGTTCTTTCATAACGTTAAGTACCTCGCCGACCATCTCCGGATCGAGTGCAGATGTCGGTTCATCGAATAAAATGATGTCCGGGTTCATGGCAAGGGAACGCACGATGGCAATACGCTGTTTCTGTCCACCGGAAAGCTGCGCCGGGTAGGCATCTGCTTTGTCAGCGAGTCCGATGCGTGCTAAGAGGTCTTCCGCCTTTTTCGCAGCTTCCTCTTTGGTCATTTTTCCGAGTTTGACCGGAGCCAACATAATATTTTCACGGATAGTCATATTCGGGAACAGATTAAACTGCTGAAATACCATTCCGATTTTTTCACGGACATGATTGATATCCACGGATGCGTCTGTCATGTCTGTGCCCTCGAACAATACATGACCACTTGTCGGAACCTCAAGCAGATTTAGAGAACGCAGGAAAGTTGATTTTCCGCAGCCGGATGGACCGATCAGTGCCAGAACGTCTCCTTTTTTGATGGTTGTGGAGATACCTTTTAATACTTCGTGATCTCCATAGGATTTATGCAGATCATTTACCTCAAGAATGACTGTATTATCGCTCATTGCTTCTTAACTTCCTTTCTAACAGATTTACCACTTTGCTCAGTCCCATTACCATGATAAGGTAAATCAGGGCAACTGCGATCAGCGGCATAAATGCCTCATAAGTTACACTTCGTATGATATCTCCACCTTTGGTCAGATCCATAAGGCCGATGTAGCCACTGATGGACGTCTCTTTTAAAAGACTGATAAACTCATTGCAGAGTGCCGGCAGGATATTTTTTACCGCCTGCGGCAGGATGATCGACATCATGGTCTGCTTGTAATTAAGACCCAGGCTTCGTCCGGCTTCAAACTGTCCGATATCCACTGCCATGATTCCGGAACGTACGATCTCAGCAACGTATGCTGCAGAGTTTAAACCGAATGCAATGACTGCCACAACAATTTTTCCGGTGTCAATACTCTGGAAAATAACATAATAAATAATCAAAAGCTGGATCATGACAGGTGTTCCGCGCACAATGGTCAGATAAAGCTTACAGAGTGCATTTAAGATCGTCAGCCCACCGTTTCTGTCATGATTGGTACGGACGATTGCGATCAGAAATCCAAATACAACCCCGACTAACAATGCAAGCACTGTAATCAAAAGCGTATTTCCAAGACCTTTTAACAAATACACATAGCGGCTGTCTTTTACAAAGTTGTCATAAAATTTCTCACTAAGTCCCGCTTTTTCAGAAGTTACCGTATCATCTTTTACAATGATAACCTGTTTTGATGTCGTATAAGTATCCGTAAAATTAACATTCTTTTTCCGCTCTTCTGTCACGGTAAAGCCGGCAGCTCCGATATCAACTTTGCCTGTTGAGATTGCCGGAATAATCGAGTCAAACGCCATATCCTCGATCTTTAATTCCATACCAAGTTCATCACTGACAGCACGCATGATATCCATATCGATTCCCACGATCTGTCCATCTTCATAGCTCTCATATGGTGGAAACTCTGCATTTGTTCCAACCGTCAGAGTTCCATTTTCATGGCTGACATCTTTAGATTCATACGGAAACTTTCCAATCTCATCCTCAGTGCCGATATAATTTTTCTGAATATCTGCGATCGTACCATCTGCTTCTAATTTTTCCAGAGCACTGTTGACCTTATCTAAAAGCTCTGTATTACTTTTTGCAACAACAAACGCATAGTCCTCAAGGGTAAATTCTTCATCTAAGATACGGATTCCTGTGTTCTGCTCTACGAACTTAATCGCAGGCTGCTCATCAATGACAACGCAGTCAATCTTTCCCTGTTTTAATGCCTGGATCGCATCCGCACCTTTGTTGTAACGCTCCACCACGGTGCCGGAGCCATCGCTCTCGTAATCACTGACATAAATATCTCCTGTAGTACCAAGCTGGACACCGATTCTTTTTCCCGGCAGATCATCTGCAGAATTCACGGTTTCAGATGTACTTTCCGTGCTCTGTGCCTCATCTGCTGCCATCACTTCATAGCCTGCTGCACCGATCAGTATGGTACAGAATAAAAGCATGGCCGCAAGTAAACGTTTACCTGTTTTCTTCATGGTCTTTTTCTCCTCATTTTCGTGTATAAATATTCATTTTTCTGAATAGGTAGTATAGCACACTTTTTTGTCAAAAGAAAGTATTGCCGTATATTTACCGTATTCCTACATATATTCTCTCATCTGGTCTATCAGTGATAACATGAATTTCTGTCCGTCAATTCCGACCGCTTCATCAAACTTTTCTCCATTTACGATAGAATTTGACAGGATCCGCACGCCAAGAAACGGTACTCCATAAGAAAGGCAAAGCTGGGCTGCCGCCGCCGACTCCATATCTTCCACGGCTGTATGATACCGCTCTCTTAAAAGTGCGATCCGGTCAAGCTGGTTGTTCCACTCATCCCCGGAACCGATCACCCCACGGCCGGTATGATATTTCGTTTTTACCTGCTCCGCCGCTTTCAGCAGTTTTCCGTCACACGGATACTCTGTCACTTTTTTTGTCTTTCCCGTTTCGCGGTAAAAAATTTCCACCGGAAGCAGTGAAAAACTTTTTCCATCAATTCCCGCTCCCTCCTCAGAAAATGCATATGCGATTGCTCCCATCGGAACGACCTTTTCTCCAAGCACGATGTCCCCTCTGTGAAATTTTTTATCGTGGCCTCCGCCGATTCCCTGATTGATCACCGCCCATGGCTTAAAGTATGCCAGTGCAAGGCTTGTCGCTGCCGCAGCATTGACCATTCCCTGAAATGTCTTTGAAATGATGACAGGCTCTCTTTTTGCACCGAGAAATCCCGTGTGAAACTTCCAGTTTCCAATCGTGACGCACTCATATTCCTCTAAATGTTCTATGAAATATGCCGTCTCTGTATCCATGGCTCCCTGGATCAGAAGAGATGGCTGTTTTGTAAAATCATAATTGCCCATCGTATTTATTTTCTCCCTTTTTCCTGTTTAATTTTTCTTGACGAACTATAATATCTGTTTTATGGTAGTTTCATAATACATTGTCCGCCGCAAAAAAAGCAATAGAAAGAGGATAAAAATTACTTTTACTGCTGCACATTTCCGGTCAGGTCATTACTGTAACAATATTTTAAACGCAAACATGGAGGAATCTTATGGAAAAAATAGCAAGTTTTACGATTGATCATATTAAATTAGAACCTGGTGTCTATGTATCAAGAAAAGATACCGTCGGCTCCGAAGTCATCACTACATTCGATCTGCGCATGACTTCCCCAAACGATGAACCGGTTATGAATACCGCAGAAGTACACACGATCGAGCATCTTGGTGCCACATTTTTAAGAAATCATCCTCTTTATAAGGATAAAACGATCTATTTCGGACCGATGGGATGCCGCACCGGATTTTATCTGCTGCTCGCAGGCAATTACACATCCAAAGATATCGTAGGGCTCATCATAGAAATGTTTGAATTTATCCGCGATTTTCATGACGAAGTACCTGGTGCCTCTCCAAAGGACTGCGGTAACTACTTAGATATGAACCTTGGCATGGCAAATTATCTTGCCAGCCGTTATTTAGAGAACACACTGTATGACATTGATGATGCACATCTTGTTTATCCAGCTTAATAAATTTCGCCAGACCTTGTGAATAATATTGAGGCGGTAATTTATAGACGCAAATGGGTTGAAAATGGCATATAGCAAACAATTTTCTGCTATATGCCCATTTTTTCAGACAGTAAAATTCTCCATTTTTCCATCTTTGAAGAATCTGCTGCTGTTTTCTTTTTATAATTTTGTTTTAAAAAAAGTTATGATTTCCTGCCAGATCTCTTCCTGGAAGAAACGGATATCCGCATGGTCTGCGTCCTCGATCTCTAAAAGTGTGACATCACTGCCCTCTTTTTCAAGTTCATCATGTAGTTCCACTCCCTGTGTAAATGGTACCGTCTTATCACATTTTCCATGGATAATAAAAAATGGCGGAGCATCTTTGGTCACAAAGCTGACCGGGCAGCATGCAAGCGCCTCCCTGGGATTGCGCATCGCATTTTTTCCCATCAGCAATGACTCTGGGGATGCTGCACACTGCTCCTCGTTTTCGTATAGAAAACCTCTGAAGTCTGTCGGAGGATACCATGGGCACGCTGCCTGCACTTTGCTGGAATAAGAAAGATATTCTCCCACCTCATATGCCGGATCATCGCATAATGCCGCCATACAGGATAAATATCCTCCCGCTGATTCTCCCATCACCCCAATATGTGCTTCGTCGATGTGATACCTTGCGGCGTGCGCACGCAGATAGCGGATCGCCGCTTTTACATCACAGAGCTGTGCTGGAAATTTTGCTTCATTGCTGGTCCGGTACTGTACGGATGCCACCACAAAACCTGCTCTCGCAAGTTCGCTCAGATATGCCAGATGTGCAGACTTGTCAATGCTCAGCCATGCACCGCCACAGATCCAGACAATACAGGGATAATCGTGTGCCGTATCTTCCGGATAAATCAAATCCATACGAAGATCCTGCGTGGTGTGTCCGAACCATGCATCTGTCTGTGCAAATGTGATGTTTGTAATCACGGAATACTGCGGTGCAGCCGGTTTCACATGAATTGTTCTTTTCATACAAATTCTCCTCTCCAATGCTGTTTTTTACCACTTCTCTAATCCACCATTGCTTTCCTTATCGCACTGAGCAGTTCCTCATAGGTCTCATATGCCGGAATATCCGGATAATCCGCCTTGATCTTATCGGTGGAACGGAATAAAAATCCTGCCTTACTCGCCTGGATCATTCCAAGATCGTTATAGGAATCTCCACTTGCGATCGTGTCAAATCCGATCGACTGCAGTGCTTTTACTGTTGTTAATTTTGACTGTTCCACACGCATCTTAAAGCCTGTGATCTCACCATTTTCTGCAACTTCCAAAGAATTACAGAATAACGTCGGCCAGCCTAATTTCTCCATCAAAGGAGATGCAAACTGGGTAAAGGTATCACTGATTAAGATCACCTGTGTGAAAGAGCGGAGTTCGTCTAAAAACTCTTTCGCACCCGGCAGCGGATCGATCGTTCTGATAACGTCCTGGATCTCTTTTAAACCGAGTCCGTGTTCTTTTAAAACTCCAAGTCTCCATTTCATCAGTTTATCATAATCCGGCTCATCACGGGTCGTTTTCTTTAATTCCGGAATTCCGCTTGCCTCTGCAAATGCGATCCAGATCTCCGGTACTAATACTCCCTCTACATCCAAACATGTAATATACATAAAACTCCTTTCCTGCGCCCTCAATACGCATATCAGGTCTGTAAATACAGCTCCTGTTTTCTGCTTTTACTTTTACTTTCGTTTTGTATCACTTTACTTCGTTATACTAACATATTATTTTCCACGATGCAATTCCTGTTTTCCACTGTCAGAAACAACAGAATGCCCCACATTACCGGAGCGACTGGTAAGGAGTGAACAGTAACTGCCCCACGCAAACATTTATGTATCACTCTGTTCCTGCTTCAGCTCATACTGCTTCAACAGCCTGTCATACTCACGGTTGATCTCCTGAAGCGTTTCCGTATCACCGCAGAGATTGTCCGGGTGATAAATTTTAAGCAGCTGCTTATATCTTTTCTTTAAGGCAGTCTTACTTTCCACGCCAATGAAAAACAATTCCCCCCGGACCACATTTTCTGCTCCAACAGAAGGAATATCACGCACTTCCTGTTCTCTGACATATCTATAAAAGTCACGCTTTTTTTTCATCTGTTTTTTTTCATCCGCAAGCTGGGAAAGTTCTTCCTCTAAAATCTTCCACTTTGTCTCAAACAACTGTTTTTCCCGCTTCATACTGTCTTTTTCAAGCTGACAGTGTGTGGAAAATTCTCTTTTTTCCCGCTCGAAGTTTCGACGATCCTCTTCTAATTTTCTCTTTTCTTCTAAAAAATCCCGCCTCTGCTTCTCTAACTCGGCAGACTTTTTGTGTTTCCAATCCTGATGCAGAGTCTTTGTCCTTTTGATCCTAAAAATCGACCGATCCATCTTTCTGCAAAAACCCCCTCTTATTCTGCCTTACTTTCCTCATAAACTTTTCTGATCTTATCCTCAATTTCAATAAAGACATCCACTAAAACCGGATCATAATCCCTGCCACGTCCTTCTTCTATAATATGAAAACACTGATCCAGCGGCATTGCATCCCTGTAACAACGTTTTGCCGATACTGCATCAAATACATCCGCGACAGCCATGACCCTGGCGCACAATGGGATTTCTGTCTCTTTCAGTCCATCCGGATATCCGCGCCCATTCCATTTCTCATGGTGATGCGCTGCCACTTCATATGCCATCTCTTCGTACGCATCATTTCCCAGATGCCCGAATGTCTCCCGGATGATCTTTCCGCCTTTTTGGGCATGTGTCTTCATAATTTCAAACTCTTCATCCGTCAGTTTCCCCGGCTTCTGCAAAATTGCATCCGGTATCGCGATCTTGCCGACATCATGCATTGGTGCCGCCATCACAAGATTTGCCACATAATCATTTGTCAGCTGCTCCTTATAAAAACCGCGGCTTCGAAGTTCCTCTGCCAGCAATTTCACATACGCAGTTGTACGGCGGATATGCCCTCCCGTATTGTCATCACGGTTCTCCACCAGTGTTGCAAACCCCATCACCATCTCTTCATTGTTTTTCTGGAGTTTCGCATAGAGCGGTGTCTCCTGATTCAGATAAATTCCCACGATCACAACCGCCGGAACCAGACTCGACAGCAGTGCCTCCGGGAAAAACATCTGATATGCCGTCACCCCGATTGTCACTAACAAATAAGTAGATATCGCAATCTGCTTATGTCTCTCAAGATTCTTCCAGCTGTGCAGAAAAATACCACTCGCAGCAAGTACATACAACGCCACCATCGCAAAACAGGTATATGCAGACATTCCCATCGAATAGTTGGTAAACGTTCCTTTGCGATACTCAAGCTGGGGCATAAATACGATCACAACCACAATATTGATCAGAAGAGGCAGGAAAAGTCCGATGCGTTCCCCTCTTTTCTGTGGCAGTCCTCTTGTAATATCGTACATATATAAAAACATCAAAAACACAAAAATATCCAGAAAAGAAAGAAAACACAGATGTAAAAATATGTTGACAGAAGCCGGTATCTCCGCTAAATGATTGACAGTATAGGCAGTTGCTCCATCAAAGAAAATACCGACAATCCCTGCAGCCAAAATTGTCTCAAACAACACGTTTTTCCGTTTCATCTGATAAATCTGTTTTTCTCTGATATAAATACACGCCACATAAAGGACAATGATCATGCAGCCAATCTGTAATTTACAGTATTCCATTTCGTCTCCTGTCCACCATTGTGGATCATTCTTTTGTTTTAATATGCTAAAACAGACAGAACCAAAGGTGGTTCTGCCCGTTTTTATTTTACCATTAAATCTTACAGTGTCTGGATCCGCTCCATAGCTGCAAGTGTATTCTCGTAAGTACCAAATGCTGTCAGTCTGAAATATCCCTCACCGCTCGGTCCAAATCCGGATCCCGGTGTACCAACCACATTGGCATTCTCAAGCAGATAGTCGAAGAAATCCCAGGACGTCATCTGATCTGGTGTTTTTAACCAGATATATGGTGCGTTTACACCGCCAAATACAGTATAGCCGGCTTTCGTCAGACCTTCCTTGATGGCTTTTGCATTCTTCATATAATAGCCAACCTGCTCCTTTAACTGTGCTTTTCCGGCATCGGAGTAAACTGCCTCACCGGCACGCTGTACAATATAAGGTGCACCGTTAAACTTTGTTCCGTGGCGTCTTGCCCACATCGCATTTAAGGAGACATCCCCGCATTTTAATTCTTTTGGAACAACCGTAAATCCAAGACGTACTCCGGTAAATCCTGCATTCTTTGAAAAACTTCGAAGTTCGATGGCACAGGTCTTTGCTCCCTCACACTCATAAATAGAATGTGCCACGTCGTCCTCGCTGATATACGCCTCATAAGCCGCATCATAAATAATAACTGCACCGACTTTATTTGCGTAATCTACCCACTCCTGTAACTGTGATTTGGTGATCGTTGTTCCGGTCGGATTGTTTGGCAGGCACAGATAAATAACATCCGGTGTTTCCTTTGGAAGCTCCGGTACAAAGTTGTTATCGCTGGTACATGGCATATAGATCACGTCACTCCACATCTGTGTATCTGCATCATAAGTGCCGGTTCTTCCAGCCATAACGTTGGAATCCACATAAACCGGATAGACAGGATCACAGACAGCGATCTTATTATCCTGCGCAAAAATCTCCTGAATGTTTCCGGAATCACTCTTTGCTCCGTCAGATACAAAAACTTCATCTGCGGAAATATCACATCCTCTTGCTTTATAATCATTTGCCACGATGGCATTTCTTAAAAAGTCATATCCAAGATCCGGCGCATAGCCATGGAACGTTTCTGCATGTCCCATCTCATCGACTGCTTTGTGCATTGCATCAATAATAGCCGGAGCGATCGGCTGTGTTACATCACCGATACCAAGACGGATGATCTGTTTCTCCGGGTTTGCTGCAGAATATGCGTTTACTTTCTTTGCAATGGTAGAAAATAAATAGCTTCCCGGAAGTTTCTGGTAATTGTCATTAATTTTAAACATGTCCTTACTCCTCACTTTGCATTCAAAATACAAGTTAACGTTATCTAACTGTCATACAGTATAGCATTGTGTGATAGGTCATGCAAGCACTTTTTGTTTACCTGGAATCAAAAAATATTGTCTCACCTAATCTGATATTTTTTATCCATAATTCCGGTCCCAAAATCATTGATTTTACAGGCTTATCTCATATTTTAGCTTCCGCCAGAAGTTCCACCCATGCCACGCGAAATCCTGCATTCACCGCTGCCCGCTGTGACGCAAGATTTGACATACTGGTTCCATAATACGGCACTTTTCCCAATTTCTCTATCTCTTCTTTTAAAATTGTGACCAAAGTGGACGCGATATGCCTGCACTCCGCCTCTTTTTCCACATTGATCCCGATCTGCCAGAACAGAGGACTATCTGCGCTTGCCCCCGCCATGCCGATGATCTTTCCGTCTGAAATCGCTGCCACTCCCAGCATATCGGGTGATTTTTCGTCAAAGCAGAATGCCTCGTCAAACCGGTTGTCCCCTGCAAACTGCAGGATCTCCCCACGGTCATATGTTCGGATCTCAAACCCCGTTTCTTTTGCAACACTCTCTGTCTCCGGCAGGAAAAACGGATGTGCTGTTTTTAACTGGCAGCCGTATGGTTTTAAGATGTGATCCAGTTCCCGGAAGTTTCCGACATCCATAAACCATGCGCCGGGGCAGGTTTCGTATTTTTCGCGGCAGAGTTCTATGATCTCCTTTTTTCCGGTGAAGATCAGTTTCCTGTTGACTGCGGTTATTTTCAGGGCACAGTTGTCCTGGTCTTCGAATCTGCGCCGTCCTTCGAGACTGCGGTATTCGGTGAAGTGGTTTCCTTGGTCGAGGATGTCTGCGGGGGTGCAACAGTAGTCTAAGGCGAGCTGGCGGCTTAGTTGTTGGATGTATTTCATCGTTGGTTCTCCTCCTGATGATAAAATTTCAGACATTGCTGCTGTTCACACCTATTGTGTAACCAGACATTTTCTATGTAGGATTATAGCAGTCCTATCCCCTCCATTCAAGAGACTCGTTTAAAAGAATGTTATCTTATGCTCTGATACCAGATAATAACTTTTTACTTCTATCCTGCTATATGGTACAATAAGAAATAATCTGACGGATTGGAATTTGACAAAGGAATGTGATTGTATGAAGAAGAAAAGCATAATTGCAATATGTGCAGTATTAGTAATTTTAATTTTGGCAGCAGTCCTTGTATTGACTGGAAACAGAGGAAATGTATCAAATGTTAATCGTGTTGTTGGTTACTCTGCACTCTATGGTGAAAATTCAATCAATGAAGCATTTGATGTCATAGAGAAAAAATTTGCAAAAGATTTTGAAGGTTGCACACTTACAGAACTTCGCTATGACAAGGATGTTGAAAACAGATTTGCAGAAGAAATTGAAAAGTATCACAAAGAAAATAATCAATTGGGGGTATTAATCACTTATCAAAGAGATTCTGCTTCATCCACGCCTCAAGTTCTACTTTCGAACTTTTTGCCTGTGCAACACATTCCCTGTACTGATCCGAATACGGCTTTTCATCTAATCACAAAAAAAGCTACAGTGTCTCCACTGCAGCTTTTCGCTTACATCTACTATTTTACTAACTCTTTTACTTTTGCTTTCTTACCAACGCGATCTCTTAAGTAGAATAATTTCGCACGTCTTACTTTACCCTGACGAACTACTTCTACTTTCTCAACGTTCGGAGAATGTAACGGCCATGTTTTTTCTACGCCGACACCGTTAGAGATTTTTCTTACAGTAAATGTCTCACGGTTGCTTCCGCCCTGTTTTTTAAGTACAGTACCCTCGAATACCTGGATTCTCTCACGGTTACCCTCTTTGATCTTACCGTAAACTTTTACAGTATCACCAACACGGAACTCCGGTACTTCTGCTTTTAACTGTGCTGTTTCAATGTTCTTAATGATTTCACTTGCGTTCATTTTGTGACCTCCTGATAATTTGGATGTTCTTAATACGCGAATTCGTAACAGAGGACCATCTATTTTTATTCACAACTGTTATAGTATATCACATAAGTTTGTGATTGTAAACAAATTTTATTTTTATTTTTAACGCCACTTTTTCCGCTCTTTTTCTGTCAGCTCTGCACGCGCAAACAGATCCGGACGGCGTTCTTTCGTGCGGATGATCGACTGCTCCCTGCGCCATTCATCCACAAGTTTATGATTTCCGGACAGCAATACCGGAGGAACTTTTTTTCCCATCCACTCCTCCGGACGGCTGTACTGCGGGTACTCTAACAAATCTCCCTCAAATGACTCCGTAGAACCGGATTCATCATTTGTCAGCACCCCCGGCACCATACGGGAAATCGCATCCACCATGACCATCGCCGGAAGTTCTCCTCCGGTTAAGACATAGTCACCAATCGAGACATAGTCGGTCACGATCTCCTCTAAGACACGCTCATCAATCCCCTCATAATGTCCACATAAAAAAATCAGATTTTCTTCTTTTGCAAATGACTTTGCCGCCTGCTGTGTAAAAGTCGGTCCCTGCGGTGTGAGGTAAATTGTACGCGGTTTTGTCCCGATTTTATCGACGATCGATCTCCACGCATCATAGACCGGCTGTGCCTGCATCAGCATTCCTGCACCACCGCCATATGGATAATCATCCACCTTTTTGTGTTTATTGATCGTATAGTCCCGGATATTTACCGCCTCGATCGTAAGCAGTCCCTTTTCCGCTGCCCTGCCGATAATACTGGTATTTAATCCCTGCATGACCATATCCGGAAACAATGTCATAATGTAGAAATTCATGCTTCCTCCCGCCTGCTGTTTAAGTCTCTTAAGCCGTCAAGCAGATGTACCTGCATCGTACCGCCCTCGATGTCCACCTGTTTTACACAGTCTTTGATCGCCGGAAGTAAAATATCATCCGCACCCTCTTTGCTGATCACATAGACATCATTCGCCCCTGTCTGCAGTACATCAGTCAGCTCTCCCAAATCTTCCCCCTCATCCGAGATCATTTTAAGACCGATGAGATCTGCTATAAAATACTCATTTTTCTTTAACTTTACGGCATTTTCCCTGGTCACATAGAGACTTTTTTTGCGGAACATCTCCACATCATTGATATTGTCATATCCCTTAAACTTGAGTATTACCATATTTTTGAAGAACTTTACCCCGGCAATTTCCAATGCAAGGTGTTCTTTTCCTGTGTCTAAGATTACCTGTTTTAATTTTTTAAAGCGTGCCGCATCATCTGTGGTCGGAAATACCTTGACCTCCCCACGCACACCGTGTGTCGTTGTTATGACACCTACCTGAAGTAAATTCTCCATAAAATCTCCATTCCTGCGTGTGAAAAATCTTATTTTCATAAAATTTTTCATTCTGTTATTTGATCCAGATTACAACATTCTCAACCAGACCTGTTTTCTGATTTGTAAAATTAATCTGCACGGAACCACCCTTTTCCAGTTTGATTTTCTTTGAAGAAGATAGATAAGATGTACTTTTTCCAAGCTTGTCATAATAAGTAAATGATGTCATCTTCCAGCCTGTTTTTGCCTTTACATCAAACTTTAATGTTTTTTTGCTTCCAAGCTTATAATTATAAATATTGGTATTTTTAAACTGGTTTTTTATTTGTTTGTTTCCTATTTTATAATTTGCAACCGGATTACTCCATTTATAAACAGTCAGTTGTGATGTAAAAGTTGTCAGGAGCCTTCCTGTTTTTACCGTCACTTTAATCGTTGATTTTCCCACCTTTAACGGTTTGATCCGGACATTATTGTCACCTATTGAAATCTTTGCCACTTTTCCATTTGAACTGCTCACTTTTGTAATTCTTCCGTTCGATGGCATATTTTTCACTCTATATATATAAGTTGTACTTTTCTTTGGGCAGTATACCTGTGTCAGTTTTCCCCTGAAACTCATTTTCGTGGAAGCACCTTTACAGTATTCTTTTACGATATCTGCTGTCTTATCTGACTCATTATTTTCGGTAAATACTGTATAGTTTCCTGTGTCTGTCACTATTTCCCTGGCACTTGTCAATACCGGTATCTGTACAGTCAACAGTAATGTCAATAAAAATATAGAGCATTTTTTTGTAATATCTCTCATTTTTATCCCCCTCTATTCTTCTCTGATAGAAAAAAAACCGGCTGCACCATGTTCATGATCACGCCGGTTTACTGCGAAGATTACTGCATAATCTCCACAATCACTTTTTTTTCTTCTTTTGAGGCAGCAGCCTTCACAACAGAACGAATCGCTTTCGCAATACGTCCCTGTTTGCCGATTACCTTACCCATATCAGACTGTGCAACGCGCAGCTCTAATACGATTGCTTTTTCATTCTCGGTCTCAGTCACAACAACTTCGTCCGGGCAATCAACAAGTGCCTTGGCAATTACTTCTACTAATTCTTTCATAGGTCCACCTCACTGATCCTATTTCTCAATACCAGCATTTTTGAAAATTCTTGCTACGGTATCTGTTGGCTGAGCTCCGTTTGCTAACCATTTCTTTGCTAAGTCCTCATTTACATGATACTCGCTCGGATCTTTAGTCGGATCATATGTTCCAATCTCTTCGATGAACTTTCCATCTCTCGGGGATCTGGAATCAGAAACTACGATACGATAGAAAGGTGCTTTCTTCTGTCCCATTCTTCTTAATCTGATCTTTACTGCCATTACTTTCACCTCCTTAGATTTTTGCTGTTCATTTATTAAAAAGGAAGTCCTTTAAACATTCCCTTTTTACCTTTTTTCATCATGCCGGGCATCTGTTTCATCATTTTCCTCGCCTGGTCAAACTGTTTTACAAGACGGTTGACCTCTGCGATATCCACGCCCGCCCCCTGTGCGATTCTGCGCTTTCTGCTCGGATTGAGCAATGATGGATTCTGTCTCTCCTCGACTGTCATCGAGAAAATGATCGCCTCAGTGCGTGCCATATTCTTCTCAGCCGCTCCCTCGTCAATCTCAGGCATCTTACCGCCGCCAAGTCCCGGCATCATGCCAAGGATACTGGAAAGACCTCCCATTTTTTTCATCTGACTCATGGACTCTAAATACATCTCAAAGTCAAATTCATTCTTGCGCATCTTTTCTTCAAGCTTTTTGGCTTTCTCCTCGTCAAGCTCGTTCTGTGCCTTCTCAATGAGTGTCAGCACATCACCCATTCCAAGGATTCTCGATGCCATACGGTCAGGATAAAACTGCTCTAAATCAGAAAGCTTTTCTCCCATACCTGCGTAAAGAATCGGTTTGCCGGTCACCGCTCTTATTGAGAGTGCCGCACCACCTCTGGTGTCACCATCCAGTTTGGTGAGTACTACGCCGTCAATTCCGATCTTCTCATCGAAGGTCTTTGCAACATTGACTGCATCCTGTCCTGTCATGGCATCGACCACTAATATGGTCTGTGATACCGCAACATTTTCTTTTATCTGAATCAATTCGGCCATCATGTCCTCATCCACATGAAGACGTCCTGCCGTATCGATGATCAGCACATTAAAATCATTCTTTGTGGCATGCTCTACCGCAGCCTTTGCAATGTTCACAGGAGTATTTTTATCTCCCATGGAGAATACTTCCACTCCCTGTTTTTCACCGTTGATCTGTAACTGTTCAATCGCCGCCGGACGATATACATCACATGCCGCAAGCAGTACTTTCTTGCCTTTGGCTTTTAACTTTCCAGCAATCTTTGCTGTCGTAGTCGTCTTACCAGCACCCTGAAGACCTGCCATCATAATGATCGTCAGTTCTTTGCCCGGACGAAGTGCAATCTCTGTCGTCTCGGAACCCATCAGGCGGACCATCTCTTCGTTTACGATCTTGATGACCATCTGTCCCGGATTCAGTCCGTTCATCACGTCCTGTCCGATCGCGCGCTCCTGCACATCTTTGACAAACTGCTTGACTACCTTGAAATTGACATCGGCCTCTAAAAGAGCCATCTTAACTTCCTTTAAAGCAGCCTTCACATCATCTTCTGTCAAACGCCCTTTGCTTCTCAGGTTTTTGAATACATTCTGGAGTTTTTCGGATAAACTGTCAAATGCCATCTATAGCTCCTCTAATATCTGGTTGGAGATCTGTTCGATCTCTTCTAACACTGCCTCGTCATGGTTCTTATAGAACTCTTTGGTCAACGTGTGAATCTTTGTCACCATACCTCTTGCGGTCTGGAATTTTTCGATCAGATGAAGCTTGCTCTCATATCCTTCTAAGGTCTTCGTACACCGCTTTACCATATCATGTACACCCTGACGGCTGATTCCTTCTTCATCCGCGATTTCACCGAGTGAGAGATCATTGAACACAAAATCTTCATATATCTTTCTCTGGTGTTCGTTTAAAAGCTCTCCATAGAAATCATATAGATACGCCTGTTCAATCTTTTCTTCCATCTCATATCCCAATCTGTACTCTCACATCAGCACCTTGCATAGATTATCATAAAAAAGAATGGGTGTCAAGCATTTTTTCTTGACACCAGTATTTATTTTTTCTTAAAACATGACTTTTTTCCTATAACAGTATTGACAACACTTTTTTTCCCTGTTTATAATGAGCTAAACCTAAAATAAAAACTTTTTTGCTTGCGTAAATCATGCGCAGGAATGGAGGTTCTCATGAAAAATAAATATCAGAAACCTGCAATTTATCTGACACCTGAACATACAGAAGGCATCTATCTTGCAAGCGGCGCAGCCGGTGCAGCCGGTTCCGTAACCGCAACCTATATGGGAGTATGGGACAGATGGGCAGGCGGCGGAAAAGGTCTGGTTGCCGTGAACTGGAATAACGTGGCAGGCAATGTCGCCCTGACACTTTCCTTTAATACACCGATCGATCAGGTCGAGGTTGCCGGATACTCTGCGTCTACTTCTATTTCCGGCAATTCCGTGACTGTCAGCTTTAACCCGGATGGCGGTTCTGGCTTCAATCTTGGTCTTCACGTAAATCACTCCGGTGCAGACATTAACAGCCTGGATATGACAGGTCAGTCTTACACAGTATCCTGACACTGACTATTTGGCCGCATACGCCGGACCACATATTGTACGAGCATACTGTTTCATAACAAATAAGGAATTTCGTTTTGCAATGAACGAAATTCCTTATTTTTTAACCATTTTTCATTTTATGATCCGGTTCTGATATCCGAAACGCAATTCTACAGACTTGCTCTGACTAATTTCGGTTTATAACCATTTTTCTCCAATGCTTTGATGATCTGATTTTTGTGATCTGTACCAAAACACTCTAAAGTAATACGAAGCTCCACGGCTGCATTACGGTTTGTGCTGACAAACTGATTATGCTCTAACTTGATCACATTCCCCTGCTCTGCTGCAATCGTTGCGGCTACTTTTGACAATTCGCCCGGCTTATCCGGAAGAAGCACGGATACCGTAAAGATACGGTCACGGAAAATAAGTCCCTGCTGTACCACGGAAGACATTGTGATCACATCCATGTTACCACCGCTTAAGATCGATACGACACGCTTATCTTTTACACCTAAATGTTTCAACGCTGCTACCGTAAGAAGACCTGAGTTTTCCACAATCATTTTATGATTTTCTACCATATCAAGGAATGCAACAACCAGTTCATCATCTTCTACTGTGATGATATCATCTAAATTCTTTTTGATATATGGGAAGATCTTGCTGCCCGGTGTCTTTACCGCAGTACCGTCTGCGATCGTGTTGACGCTCGGCAGAGTCGTTACTTTTCCTGCTTTGAAAGAAGCCTGCATACAGTTTGCACCTGCCGGTTCCACACCAATCACTTTGATCTTTGGATTTAACAGTTTTGCAAGTGTGGATACACCTGTTGCAAGTCCGCCTCCGCCGATCGGAACTAAAATATATTCCACAAGCGGCAGCTCTTTAAAGATTTCCATTGCGATCGTTCCCTGTCCGGTTGCAACTGCAAGATCATCGAACGGATGAATGAACGTATATCCTTTTTCCTCTGCCAGTTCGTAGGCTTTCTGACAGGCCTCGTCGTAAACATCTCCGCAGAGAACAACCTCTGCACCATAACTCTTGGTACGGTTTACCTTAATTAAAGGTGTCGTTGTCGGCATCACGATGACAGCTTTACATCCATAACATTTTGCTGCGTAGGCAACACCCTGCGCATGATTTCCTGCTGAGGCGGTAATGAGTCCTTTTTTACGCTCTGTCTCTGTCAGTGTGCTGATCTTGTAATAAGCTCCGCGCACTTTGTATGCACCGGTAAACTGCATATTCTCAGGTTTTAAATATACCTTATTTCCTGTCTGCTCACTTAAGAAATCTGAATATACCAGTTTTGTTTCTAAGGTGACTTCTTTTACTTTCTCACTTGCTTCTTCAAACTTGTCTAATGTTAACATCTGCATTCTCCTTCATCTGTTTATTGTTCTGCCTGATCTTTGATATCAAAAAGTGCGTTTACAAATTCATTAGAATCAAACTTCTGTAAATCCTCGATGGTCTCTCCGACACCGATATATTTGACCGGAATTCCAAGTTCGGAGTGGATTGCAACCGCAATACCGCCTTTTGCCGTTCCGTCCATCTTTGTTAGAATGATACCTGTGATCTCTGCCACTTCTGAAAATTGTCTCGCCTGTGCAAGTGCGTTCTGACCTGTCGTTGCATCTAATACGACAAGAGTTTCGCGGTATGCATCCGGATATTCTTTTTCAAGAATACGGTTGATCTTTTTCAACTCTTCCATAAGATTCTTCTTATTATGAAGACGTCCTGCCGTATCACAGAGTAGTACATCCGCATTTCTTGCTTTTGCTGCTGCGACCGCATCATATACGATCGATGCCGGATCTGCACCTTCCTGTCCGCCGATCATCTCAACACCTGCACGGTTTGCCCATTCTAACAGCTGATCTCCTGCTGCTGCACGGAATGTATCAGCCGCTGCAAGGACAACCTTTTTGCCCTGGTCTTTTAGCTTTCCAGCCAGTTTTCCAACAGAAGTCGTCTTACCGACACCGTTTACTCCGATGACAAGTACCACAGATTTTTCATTTTCAAAACGGTATGCAGTCTCTCCAACATCCATCTGCTCTTTGATGCTGTTGATCAGAAGTTCCTTGCACTCTGCCGGATCCTTGATCTTATTTTCTTTTACTTTTTCTTTGAGATTCTCGATGATCGCTTCGGTCGCGTTGACACCGATATCTCCCATGATCAGAATTTCTTCAATTTCTTCATAAAAATCATCATCAATACTGGAAAATCCACTGAAGATCGAATCAATTCCGGATACAATGTTATCTCTTGTCTTGCTGAGTCCGGAAACCAGACGGCTCCAAAATCCTTTTTTTTCTTCGCCCATATATCCTGCCTTTCTTATTTGTTCCAATCATTATTTGTCTAAATCATTTTCTATCAGATTTACGGAAACCAGTGTGGAAACACCCTTTTCCTGCATCGTGATACCGTAGAGACGGTCAGCCGCCGCCATCGTACCTCGTCTGTGTGTGATTACAATAAACTGTGTATTCTGCGTCAGCTTGTGCAGATATTTTGCAAACCGGGTGACGTTTGAATCATCCAGTGCCGCCTCGATCTCGTCTAACAGACAAAACGGTGAAGGCTTTAAGTTCTGGATCGCAAATAACAGTGCAATCGCTGTCAGTGATTTTTCTCCACCGGACATCTGCATCATATTCTGCAGCTTCTTTCCAGGAGGCTGTGCGATGATACGGATACCACACTCTAAGATATCCTCATCCTCCACCAGTTCCAGTGTACCTTTTCCACCGCCGAACAGTTCTTTAAATACGGTATCAAACTGTTTCTGAATCTCTGCAAATTTCTCCATGAACTGTTTGCGCATTCCCGTATCAAGTTCCTCGATGATTCCGATCAACGTTTTCTCTGCTTCGATCAGATCATCATGCTGTGTTTTTAAAAATTGATAACGCTCTGAGATCTCCTTATAATCCTCGATCGCATTGACATTGACGTCACCGAGCTTTCGGATCTCATCCTTAATCTGTGCGATCATTTTCTTTAATGTAGAAAGATCGTCATAGGTATCATCCCGAAGATCCATTGCAGCGTGAAGCGTCAGTTCATATTCCTGCCACATATAATTGGTCTGGTATTCTCTCGCATCATTTAGCTTTTCACGCTGACTGTTCAGACGGAATACTTCCTTATCAAGTTCCGAGATCTGATTGGATATCTCCTCACGCTTCCGGAAAAATCCTTTATGTGAAGCTGACAGTTCTTCTTTCTTCTGCGTATAATCTTTTAACTGCTGTTCGAAAGCAGCATGCGTATCATCCGATGCAAGGATCGTCTTTTTTAATTCCTCGATCTCTGCCATCTTCTGTTTTGCTTCTTCTTTTGCATCCCCTGCCTGCGTGATCAGCGTTTCCCTGTCCTGTGAAAATCTTGTGATCTCACTCTGAATACGCGAAATATTTGACTGCGCAAACTCCGCTTTCTGACGGATACCGGCTTCCTCTAAAGCAATCTTTGAAACAGTTTCCGCAGCTTCCTTCTCCTTCGTCTGATATTCCTCGAAACGTTTCTGGAAGTCCTCGTTTTCCTGTCCGATCTCTTTTTCACGAACCGCTGCAGCCTCAATCTCTGCCGCTATCTGCGCTTTATTGTTTTCAAGCTCTGCAAGCTGCTCCTCGATCTCTGCCCGCTCCGCATGCAGACCGGCAAAAACTGTTTCTCTCTCGTTTTTCTGCTCTGTGGCGCGGTCTAAGTTCATTTTTGCCGTGTTCTGAAGAATGTACTGTTCCTGCAGTTTCTCCTTGCCGCTTTCCATATCTTCTTCTAACAGTGACTGCGCCGTCTTAATATCCTCTAAGCGGTCTCTCGACTCTTTGATCTGACTCTGCAGAGAAGCAACAAGTGTTTCAAGTTCTTCTACCTCACGTCTTCTCGCAAGAAGATTGCTGGTATTTTTAAATGCACCACCTGTCATGGAACCGCCCGGATTTAAGCATTCGCCCTCTAGCGTTACGATACGGAATGAATAGCGGTATTTTCTTGCCAGAGCAATCGCGTCATCGATCGTCTCGGCAACAACTACCCTGCCGAGCAGATAATTCGTCACGCCATCATATCTGGCATCATTTTTCACCAGGGTACTTGCAAGTCCGATCACGCCCCGCTCCCGCAGTGCTTCCTGATTCTTAAACCCGCCGCTGCCATTCACACTCGTGAGCGGAAGAAATGTTGCACGTCCATACCGGTTCTGCTTCAGATACGCGATCATCTGCTTTGCTGTCTCTTCATCCTCCGTGACGATATTCTGGATACTTCCGCCTAACGCAGTCTCGATCGCAACCTCATATTTTTTCTCAACCTGAATCAGATCTGATACGACACCTAAAATTCCTTTGTGTCTGTCTTTCTGTTCCATTACACGGCGGATACTGTTTCCATATCCGTCATAGCGTTCTGCAATGTTTTTTAATGTCTCTAACCTGGACTGTTCTTTATGATATCTGGTGACATCCTGCTCTAACTGCTGGCTCGTCTGCGAATATTTTCTACGCCACTCACGGTTTTTTTCTTCCATTGCGGCTGCAGATTCCTTTAACTCACGGATCGTTTCATTGACATCATCTAATTCCTGTTGATAGGCAGCCAGCACATTGTCTAAATCTTCTTCCTCTGTCTTTCTTGCAAGAAGTCTCTGTGTCAGTTTCGCTTTCCGGATGTTGATCTGCTCTGCCATCGTATCAAAACGCTGCTGTCTCGCCTTAACGGATGCCTTGTTGTTAAGGAGTTCGATGATCTCACTCTTTCCGTGTTCGATCCCGTCACTGCATTCTTTCATTCCATTGCGCAGCTCATCTAATTCTTTTTCAGCAGCCTGCTTTCTCTCCGAAATCCCCGCTAATGCCTCTAACAGTTCCTCTCGTTCCCTGCCATAAACATCTTTCTGCGCAAGGCGATCCTGTGTGTCTTTTTCGATGGAATCAAGTCTGTCTTTTAAATGCTCGTCCGTCATTTCTGCCGTGTGGATCTGTTCTTTTAAGACGTTGATCTGTCCTTCTAACTTTCCTTTTAAAACAGTGGAACCGCTTAAATTTTCGCGTACCTCACCGATTGCCTGTTCTAACTGTTCGATCTCCGATTCCATGCGCTCATATTCTGTCTTTACCTGCTCATAAGAATCTTTTGACTCATGTAACTGTGCTTCCGCAATGCCGCATTTTTCGCCCACTTCATGAAGCTGTCCGTCAATGCGTGTCATCTCCATCAGAAACATGTTGACGTCATATGTCTTTAACTCTTCTTTTTTCTTTAAATATACACGCGCTTTTTCAGCCTGTTTTTCTAACGGACCGACCTGGCGTTCCAGCTCGCTTAAGATATCATTGACACGAACTAAATTTTCACGTTCATTTTCTAACTTTTTCTGTGCAGTCGCCTTGCGCTTTTTATATTTTACAATTCCGGCTGCCTCGTCAAAAAGCTCACGCCGCTCCTCGGGTTTACCATTTAAAATTTTCTCAATCTGTCCCTGTCCGATAATGGAATATCCTTCTTTTCCGATACCGGTATCATAAAACAGCTCGGTCACATCCTTCAGACGGCAGGTATTGCCGTTGAGCAGATACTCACTCTCCCCGGAGCGGTACACGCGCCTCGCAACCGTGACCTCCTCATAATCCACCGGCAGTTTATGGTCCGCATTGTCAAGTGTGATCGCAACATAAGCATAACTGAGTGGTTTACGGTTTTCCGTTCCTGCAAAAATAATGTCCTGCATACTGGCACCACGCAGCTGCTTGGCGCTCTGTTCACCAAGTACCCAGCGCACTGCATCCCCGACATTACTCTTGCCACTGCCGTTTGGCCCGACAATTCCAGTGATCCCATTATGAAAATCAAAAACGATCTTGTTCGCAAATGATTTAAATCCCTGCACTTCAATACTTTTCAGATACATACTAAACCTCATTCTTGCGCTGACTTTTGCGCATAATTACAGTTTCGGTTTCAAAAGCAAAAGTGCCTGGTAGGCAGCTTCCTGCTCTGCCGCTTTTTTCGTGTGTCCGGTTCCTGCGCCGATCACTTTATCTCCGATCCGTGCTTCGACCGAAAACTGTTTGTCATGGTCCGGTCCTTCTTCTGAAATCAGCTCGTAATGCAGACTCTCTTTATAATTGCCCTGCACAACTTCCTGCAAAATGGTCTTGCTGTCATAAAACAGCTTTTTGTGCTCGATATCTGTCAGGATAAACTTATGTATAAACTTCTTTGCCGGTTCAAAACCACCATCTAAATAGATAGCTCCAATCACAGACTCTAAAGCATCTGATAAAATTGATTTACGTTTTCTTCCACCTGTCTGGTTTTCACCCTTGCCAAGCAGCAGATAATCGCCAAGATCCATCTCTCTGGTACAAAGTGCCAGTGTAGGCTCACACACAATACTCGCACGGAGTTTTGTCAGATCTCCCTCCGGCAGATCCGGATAATTGCGGTATAAAAAATCACTCGATACGATCTCTAAAACCGCATCCCCTAAAAACTCCAGTCTCTCATTGTCAGAATGTTTTTTCATGTGTTTTTCATTAGCATAGGAACTGTGCGTCAGTGCCTGACGCAATAAGCCCTCTTTCTCAAATGTATAACCAATCCTGTTCTGCAATTCCTGTAACTTTGACATTTCATCCTCCTGGTCAGGGGCTTTTTTCTACCTTACTGTGTATCCAGTAAAATATAAAAAAGACTCTGTTTTCTTATATAATAACGGAAAAGCCCTTGCCTGACAAGAGACGGTACATCGCGCACCGCCCTTTTGTCTTCAACAAGGGCATACGTCATCTTTTATTTAGTTTAAAGCATTCTTGATCTGCTCTACTGCATCTGCAACTGTCACGATATGCTCAGCATCCTCATTCGCGATCTCGATGTCGAATTCTTCTTCGATTCCCATAATAATCTGAAAAATATCAAGGGAGTCTGCTCCAAGGTCATCCACAAAAGTGGTGTCCATTGTGATTTCTTCCTCGTCCACGTTTAATACCTCTGCAATGATTTTTTTCAGTTTTTCAAATTCCATAACTTTACATTCCTTCCTGTTCCGTTGAACTTATAATATTTTTTCTGATTTTTCCGTTGATGTCCTGCTCTTTGAACGTCACACATTGAAAAATGGAATTGGTAATCTCGACTGCCTTTGCACTTCCGTGCGTCTTTACCACAAGTCCATTCAGTCCTAATAAAGGAGCGCCGCCATACTGAGTAGCATCAAACGCTTTTAATGTTGACTTTAATGCCGGAAGCGCAAGCGCTGCACCAATTTTGCTTCTTAAGGTGCTCATCATGCCTTTTTTGATTGCTCCGACAAGCGTTCCTGCCAGTCCTTCATACAGCTTTAAAATTACATTTCCAACAAATGCTTCACATACGATCACATCTGCCTCTCCATGCGGGATTTCACGAGCCTCAATACTGCCCACAAAATTAATATCCGTACATTCTTTCAGAAGTGGAAATGTTTCTTTTACCAGCGCATTTCCCTTTTCTTCCTCCGCACCGATATTTACAATCGCCACTCTCGGATTTTTGATTCCAAGTACGTTTTCCATGTAAATAGAACCCATCTTCGCAAACTGAACAAGATGTGATGCCCTTGCATCCACATTCGCGCCGCAGTCGATCAGAAGCGACACACCTTTTTCCGTCGGAATAAGCGGCGCTAACGGTGGTCTTTCGATTCCTTTGATTCTGCCTACGATAACCTGTCCACCGACTAATATGGCACCGGAACTTCCTGCCGATACGAAAGCATCTGCTTCTTTTTGTTTTACCATATTCATGCCGACAACGATCGATGACTGTTTTTTCTTGCGGATCGCATTTACCGGCGGTTCTGCTGTCTCAATAACTTCCTCAGCATGTATAACCTCGATCTGCTCCGCCGGATAAGTGTACTTTTCAAGTTCTTTACGAACCACGTCCTCCTGACCAATCAGAAGAACCTTGATATCACTTCTCGCATTTACCGCATCCACAGCCCCCTTTACAGGCTCGGCCGGAGCATAATCTCCACCCATCGCATCTAAGGCAACTTTGGTAATCTCAAGTGATTGATTCTGCTGCATAACTACTCTCCATTCTGATACGTTTTCGGGCTCTCCCTTCACGTCTATATTGAAATATACTATAACTCTTTCTATAAATCAATATAAAAAATCGATTGTCATTTACAATATCATTAGTTATAGAATTCCTGATTTCTTTCATTTTCTGCTTCACGGTCTTCATCGGACATATAGCGTTCAAACACACCTTCTAAAATATAGTTGAGCAGAAGCATTCCCAAAGCCGGTGATATGATTGCTACAACCGGCAAAAGATAAGTTCCGATACAGCATGCCAGGAAAAACATCAGTGCCATAAAAGTCTTTGGCAGATTGCCGATCGCCATCAGCGCAGAATTTTTAAGGATCAATTTTGTCGAATTCTCAAAACGTGCCATATACGGGAATACATAAATCGCCCATGCAATGACCACAAGCATCAGCACAAAGAACACAACATAAAGAACTCCTGATTTTTCACCCGCTTTTGCAAACTGATACATGATATAACCGTCAAGTCCTACCAGAACAACCGCTGCTGCCACGACAAGCGTTACAAATGCACCCTGCTTCATATTTGTTTTAAAAGAATGCCAGAAAGAACTCCACAGGTATCCTCTGCTGTGACGGATCACCTTGTTAACTGCATAATAAAGTGCTGTTGTCGCAATTCCAGCCGGAACAGCCAGTACGATACATGGAAGTGCTAATATGATCGCTTTTGATACATATGCCACATAAATGCCGAACGCAAGCGGTATACAGCAGATCATCCACAGCAGGCTTAAGCATACACAGTCGACGCCCTTTCCAAGTGTCTGAAAAAACTTGTTGTCCAAATTAAAAATATCTCCCATTGCCCTACTCCTTTGCTAAAACATCATTCTACCATTTTATTCTGTTCACTCCGATTATGCAACCGGTAATTTGTGAAATTATTATAACTTTTTCAGCGGAAACAAAAAAGACCAAGAGGAAACTCATCGTTCCACTCTTGATCTTTCTGTTTCCCGTAAGGATTAGTCCTGAGGGATGATTTCTTTTTTGTTGTAAGAGCCACAGTTTTTACATACTCTATGAGGCATCATTAACTCTCCACATTTGCTGCATTTTACTAATGCCGGAGCAGTCATTTTCCAGTTTGCTCTTCTTTTATCTCTTCTTCCTTTGGAAGATTTATTCTTTGGACAAATTGACATATTCTCACACCTCCTTAAATTTGTTAAAGACATCTTGGATTGCTGCCATTCTTGGATCCAGTTCTGTTCTCTGGCAGTTGCATTCCCCTTTGTTCAGGTTCATTCCGCACACCTTGCAAATTCCTTTGCAATCATCCCTGCACAGAACTTTCATCGGCCAGTTCACCAAAATCTCTCCATAGATAAGTCTATCTATATCCAGATTAAATCCAATCAGGTAGTCATTATCTTCCACATCTTCGTCATGAACAACAGAATCTTCTAATTTGATATCCTTGTCAATCGAAAAGTGGATATCTGTCGGAACTTCCTCCAGACAACGGCTGCACGGAATCGACACTCGCAGATCAACATCACCCTGGATAAGCAGCCGCTTGTTCTCCCGGTTTGCGATACGCAGTTCTATCGGTGCTGCACTGATAATAGGAAATTCCCCTAACTTTGATATAAAAGACGTAAGTTCAATCTGAACCTGCTTTGTTTCTTCCTTGTTTTCACAAGATAAAATGTCTGAAATATCTATAATCACGGCATTCTCCTATATCTTTTTTTGTGAATCAAACCTTTTATCTAGGCTTTTCACACCTAAATGATTATACATAGTGAAAACAGGTTTGTCAAGTATTTTTTCTTGACAACCCTGTTTTTTTATTTTTCATCGTCTATGAACCTCAAAGACCCGCTGTTTTGCCTATTTTACAAGTGCAACCGTCTCTCTTGCGATTGCAAGCTCCTCGTTGGTCGGGATCACACAGACTTTTACTTTGGAATCTGCTGTGGAGATCACTTTTTCCTCTCCGTGTACTTCGTTTGCCTGTGCATCTACTGTAATTCCAAGATATCCAAGATACTCAAGTACCTTTGCTCTGACGATCGTTGTATTTTCTCCGATACCTGCAGTAAATGCAATCGCATCCACACCATTCATTGCTGCCACATATGCACCGATATATTTTGCAACACGGTAGCAGAATACGTCGATAGCACCGATTGCAAGCTCATTTCCTTCATTGGCTGCAGCCTCAAGATCACGGAAATCACTTGATAATTTTGATAATCCCTGTACACCTGACTTTTTATTCAAAACATTCATGACACCTTCGATATCTAAGTTCTCTTTCTTTGCAATGAACTCCATGATTGCCGGATCAATATCGCCGGAACGTGTTCCCATAACAAGTCCCTCTAAAGGTGTAAGACCCATGGATGTATCTACACACTCACCATTTAATACGGCACTGATAGAAGCACCATTTCCAAGATGAGCCACAATGATCTTAGAATTTTTCAGATCCATTCCAAGGAATTCAGCAGTACGTTTTGATACAAAACTGTGGCTGGTTCCATGGAAGCCATATCTTCTTACTTTGTACTTTTCATAGTATTCGTATGGAAGACCATAAAGGAATGCTTTCTTTGGCATTGTCTGATGGAATGCTGTATCAAATACACCTACCATCGGTACGTCTGGCATCAGTTCTTTACATGCATCGATACCGATCAGGTTTGCCGGGTTGTGAAGTGGTGCAAGGTCATTGCACTCTTCGATTGCTTTTAATACTTCCGGTGTTAAAACGATAGAAGAAGCAAACTTCTCTCCACCATGTACAACACGGTGACCAACTGCATCGATCTCGGAAAGACTCTTGATTGCACCTGTTTTCTCATTTACCAGTGCATCAAGTACCATCTGGATTGCCTGTTTGTGCGTCGGCATTGCTGCTTCTGTGATCTCTTTGTCTAATCCGGTCTTCTGGTATACCAGTCTTCCGTCAATACCGATTCTCTCGCAAAGTCCTTTTGCTAATACTGCTTCACTGTCAGAATCGATGAGCTGATATTTCAGTGAAGAACTTCCGCAGTTTACTACTAAAACGTTCATATTTTCCTCCCATGCCCTGCCTGCTTTCGAATGGCAGTTTTCTTTTCTTATATAAATGATAAATGGGCAGTCCGACCGATACGAACCGCATATAACTTTAGTATACGCCTCTAACTCTGTTCGCACAAGGTGTTTAAAGTGAGATTTTTTGTACAAAATGAAAAACAGGTTGACAGAATTTTAACGTTATTTTTTTAACAAATCCCAGGCATTCACATTTGCGAAAAAAATCTGTGTATGGTAGTCTGTAATCATGCTGTTACACGCAGAATCTGTGCTTACGCCCAAACCTGAGATACAGATGGAATCAGGATTTTCAAAAAATGGTCAGAAATGGAGTATCTTATGAAAACAATCGGAATCATTGCAGAATACAACCCTTTCCACAACGGACATGCCTACCAGATTGCAGAGTTAAAACGAAAAACAAATGCTGATTTTGTCGTCATCGCCATGAGCGGTGACTTTGTCCAGAGAGGAGCCCCTGCCATCATCGATAAATATTGCAGGGCAGAAATGGCGCTTTTATGTGGTGCGGATCTTGTCATCGAACTCCCGGCTGTCTGGGCAGTCTCCTCCGCGGAGGATTTTGCCATGGCAGGTGTTACCCTGTTTGATAAAATGGGCTGTATCGACGGGATATGCTTTGGAGCAGAATCCGACCAGCTCCCCCAGCTTAAGAGCATTGCCGGTGTTCTTGCAGAAGAACCGGACATTTACAGATCTGCGCTTTCTTCTTATTTAAAAAAGGGACTGGCATTTCCGGCTGCAAGAGCTGCTGCGCTTTCTGATTATTTTAAGAGCACCGGAATGAATTTCCTCATTTCCATATTAGATACTCCGAATAACATCCTCGCGGTCGAATATTTAAAGGCACTGAAACGGCGTAATTCTGCCATGACTCCAATCCTGATCCCGCGGGCGGGGAGCGGATATCATGATACCACGATCAACACACCGACAGCTTCTGCCTCTGCCATCCGCGCGGCAGTTTCTAATGTTACACCATCGGATGATCATACTTTCCATTTTTCATCTGCAGATTACGGTTCACAGAGTATTCATTCCAGCCGGCCACATCTTTCGGAAATTGCATCTTCGATGCCGGAACCGGCTTTTGCACTTTTTCAAAAGGAGATCACATCCGGCAGACTTATGGATGCTGATGACTTTTCCTCCATTCTTGGCTACCGGGTCTTATCGTGCAGCAAAAAGGAATTAGAAAATATCTATGATATGACACCGGAGATTGCAAACCGCATAATAAAGAACAGATATCATTTTTCCTCTTTCACACAGTTTTGTGCACAAAACAAGAGCCGCGATATCACCTACACACGCATGAACCGGATCCTTCTGCATCTGATCCTTCAGATGACCCAGACGGATGTGAAGCAATATAAGGAGACTGATTACATCCCTTACCTGCGAATCCTCGGTTTCCGCAAAGATGCTTCCGCCCTGCTTTCTGCCTTAAAAAAATCCGCAAAAGTACCTGTCATCTCTAAGCTCTCCTCTGCCCTGCGCACACTTGACGGAACTGCAAACCAGATGCTGAAACAGGATATTTTTTCTTCTGAGCTCTACGAACAGCAAAAAACAGGAAAAACGAAAAATCGTTTTTCCTGTCCTGAATGCAGCAAAGAAATCATCCGTGTCTGATCAATGATGGAACAGACGGATTCCGGTAAATGCCATTGCCATATTGTATTTGTTACAGGTTTCGATAACATTGTCATCACGGATGGAACCACCCGGCTGTGCCACATATGCCACACCACTTCTATGTGCACGCTCGATGTTATCCCCAAATGGGAAGAATGCATCAGATCCAAGCGCCACATTTGTGTTTTTATCTAACCATGCACGTTTTTCCTCTGCGGTAAAGACCTCCGGTTTTACCTTAAAGATGTTTTCCCATGCACCGTCAGCTAAGACATCCATGTAATCCTCACCAATATAGAGGTCGATCGCATTGTCCCTGTCAGCACGTCCGATCTTGTCGAGGAACTGCAGTCCTAACACTTTCGGGGACTGGCGCAGCCACCAGTTATCTGCCTTCTGGCCTGCAAGTCTGGTACAGTGGATACGGGACTGCTGTCCAGCACCGATACCGATTGCCTGTCCGTCTTTGACATAACATACAGAATTGGACTGTGTGTATTTTAAAGTAATCATTGCGATTGCAAGATCTCTTTTTGCAGCATCCGGAATTTCCTTATTGTCCGTTACCACATTGTCAAAGAAATGCTCATCAATCACTAATTCATTTCTTCCCTGCTCAAAGGTAATACCGAATACTTCTTTGTGCTCGATCGGTGCCGGCACATAATCCGGATTGATCTGGATCACGTTATAATTGCCTTTTTTCTTTGCTTTTAAGATCTCTAATGCCTCATCTGTGTAGCCCGGCGCGATGACACCATCGGAAACTTCTCTCTTGATGATCATTGCAGTTGCCTTATCACAGACATCAGATAAAGAAATAAAATCACCAAAAGATGACATACGGTCTGCGCCTCTTGCTCTCGCATATGCATTTGCAAGCGGTGTAAACTCCATATCCATATCGTCAACCCAGTAAATCTTACGCTCCACAGCGCTGAGTGGAAGTCCTACTGCTGCACCAGCCGGTGATACATGCTTAAAAGATGTGGCTGCCGGAAGTCCGGTTGCCTTTTTTAACTCACTGACCAGCTGCCAGCCGTTAAATGCATCCAGAAAATTGATATAACCTGGTTTTCCGTTCAATACCTGGATCGGCAGTTCGCCGTTTTCCATATAGATTCTGGATGGTTTCTGATTTGGGTTACAGCCATATTTTAATTCTAATTCTTTCATAATTTCTCCTTTAAATTTCTCATTGATCTGTGAAATTCATGCTTCTTTGCCGCATCTTGCAAGCCTGATGCCTATTATTTATTTTTATTGACGATTCTGCTCTCGTAAGCTCCGGTCGCAATATCAATATAACGGACAAATAAAGAAACTTTGTTGTCCTCATTTAAGTTTTCCCATACAAATGAGGTGAACGCATCAATGTCGCCCTCGATTGCAACCGGTGCCGGCTCTCCCTCAAAACTTGGCAGCGGATTGCCATCTCCCATATAAGTATGGATAAAATGAGCCTCACCTGCTTTCGGATTCTCATAGGCAAATGTATAACGGTTACAGGAGGACGGATCCCCGTTGTTACTCTTTAAAATAGACATTGCGTAGTTGAATTTTCCGTTTTCAATGTGCATAATACCTGAGATTCTCGGTGTATAGTTTGGAGCGTCCGGCTCAAATTCTCTTGTGCGCAGCGCCTGCTCAAAAGTCTGCTGTTTATCCATCAGTTCGTAAATTGTGTCAGTCTGGTCTCCGTTTGTCACGATCGTTTTATTGCCAAGCACACGGACAGGTGCATAGATAATCAGGCTCGGATCTGTCAGTTTGGAAGGATCAAAAGCCTGCGTGCGGATTCCCTCTCCATCCTCAACAAAAACACGGTTTCTGCTGTTCTCACTTCTGCCCATAATAAAATAAGCAGTGATGGCATGTTTTCCGTCTGCAGATTTTCCGATAATGATTCCTCTTCCAGGATAGGAATTGCCTGAAAGTTCATTTTTTAATGACATTTTCTCCATGATTTCCTCCTTCATGTGTGCGGTTTGCTGTTTTTCTTTATCTTATCATTTTGATCCTGTTTTTACAATTATTAGCGTCATGAATTTATTTACTTAATTTTATAAGTTTTATTAATATATTTATTTATAAAAATAACCGCCCAAACCTAATATATCCACCTTGTACTGGACTTCCAGTGAAAGGAGTACATATTACAAGTTAAGCGGTCATTTTACCAAATCCATCAAAATTGCTTCTGCCCTCTGTTTCCATGTATGTTCCCGCACAGCACTCTCATATCCCCGCTCTGCGATTTCCATACATTTCTCCGGTTTTTCCAAAAGCTTTTTCACCAGTTCAGGCAGTTCTTCACGCTTCTCCAGCGAATAGAAAACCAGTTCTTTTTTGTCCGTAAAATTCTCACGCAGATACCCGCTGTCATCGGTCAGCGAAAGTGTATGCTGCAGCATCGCCGTAAATACGCGGTCGTGCGTTCCATCTTTAAACCATGGCATGACATTCAAAGAAATCCTTGCATCTGCGATTGCCTCCGCGCAGGTCACAGAATCCACTTCCCTGCCGTTTTTTATAATGTAGTCATGGCTGCTACAGTCTAATTTCTCCCAGTTGGCGCCAAACACATGTACCGGGATTTTATGCTCCGCAAGACATTTTATGATCTCCCCGCGGAAATAACTCCGCATACAGATATCGATGAACACCATTCCTGCGATCGCCGCGCGAAGCTCCTCATCCGGCACTGCACCCAGTTCTTTTCTGATATGTGCCTCTAACATCCGGTCGATGGACACCGCCGGATGTGCTTTCATATCCTCCAGAATCTCATAATAAAATGTCCGATATTCCGCACCCTGCCTGTCGATTTCCCGGTAAAGGTGTTCCACCGGTGTATAGTTCCCGGTAAATACGATGTCGTATTTCCGTTTCTGATACGGTATATTTTTATGTTTCTGTTTTTGCCCATGGCAGCCTTCTATTGGGGAAGGTACTTTCCGCTCTAAGATACAGTTTCCCGCCAGCGGCAGAAACTCCACCGGCAATGCCGGGTAAAAGCGCTTCATGTATGCCACATGTTCTCTGTCAATACAAAAAACACGCATTTCCGGCACCGGAGGCTTTGCCAGTTTTGAATGATAATACAGTGGATGATCCACCAGGATATTGATGCACGCGATACCTTGGTTTTCCCAGATATAACGCCCGTTCTCTTCGATAAAGACCTCTTCCCCGGAAAGTCCGATAAAATTAAACGTACACAGTACCGTTTTCTCTGGCACGGCAAACCGGCTGATGCCATCTACCGTATTTACCAGATCATCGTAATCCACAAAATAGGTGTCATGCCCCATCTCCTGAAACGTTTCTGCTAACTGTTCTGAAAAATATCCCAGTGTTTCCACTGCATTTTTTATTAAAATCACTTTCATGTTTGCCAGTGATCCGCGCAGTTAGTTTTTAAAGCTGTGGATCGGTGCCGGGATTCTTCCGGTACGGTTAATAAAATCATCACAGGAATATTTGTTGACCGGCATGATCGGCGCATAACCGAACAGACCACCGAACTCTACCGTATCGCCAACGCCTTTTCCAATTACCGGGATCAGACGTGCAGCTGTTGTCTTCTGGTTTACCATACCAAGTGCCATCTCGTCTGCGATCATACCGGAGATCGTGGTTGCCTTGGTATCTCCCGGAATTGCGATCATATCAAGTCCTACAGAGCAGACACAGGTCATTGCCTCTAATTTTTCCAATGTGATAGCACCAGCCTGTACGGAATCGATCATTCCCTGATCCTCACTGACCGGAATGAAAGCACCGCTTAAGCCGCCGACATAGGAAGATGCCATAACGCCGCCCTTTTTGACCTGATCATTTAACATGGCAAGTGCTGCAGTTGTTCCCGGTGCACCTGCATATTCCAGACCGATCTCGCAGAGGATATCTGCGACGGAATCACCGATGGCCGGAGTCGGAGCAAGGGAAAGGTCAATGATACCAAACGGAATTGAAAGACGTCTGGATGCCTCCTGTGCGACTAACTGTCCGACTCTTGTTACCTTAAATGCGGTCTTTTTGATGGTCTCGCAGAGTACCTCAAAATTCTCGCCACGCACTTTCTCAAGTGCTGTCTTTACAACACCCGGTCCGCTGACTCCGACGTTGATCACTGCATCAGCCTCTGTCACACCGTGGAAAGCTCCTGCCATAAACGGGTTGTCATCCGGTGCGTTGCAGAATACAACCAGCTTCATACAATCCACAGAATCACGGTCTTTTGAGCGCTCTGCAACCTCCAACAAAATCTCTCCCATCAGACGCACCGCATCCATATTGATACCGGTCTTTGTGGACGCAAGGTTTACGGAACTGCAGACACGGTTCGTCCGGCAAAGTGCTATCGGGATAGAACGGATCAGCATCTCATCTGCTTTTGTCATGCCTTTTGATACCAGTGCGGAATAACCGCCGATCAGATCTGCACCGATTGCTTCTGCAGCACGGTCCATTGTATCTGCGATCGTTGCAAAATCTTCCGGTGTCTTGCAGGCTGCACCACCGATCAGTGCAATCGGAGTAACGGAAATACGTTTGTTGACAATTGGGATACCGTATTCAGCTTCGATCTCCCCTGCAACTTTTGCAAGATCTTTGGCAACTGATGTGATACGGTTATAAATGTTCTCATTTAATTTTTTCAAATCGGAATCAATGCATGAAAGCAGGCTGATACCGATCGTAATGGTGCGGACATCAAGGTTTTCATGTTCCACCATGTTGTTGGTCTCTTTTACTTCAAATATATTAATCATTGCCGCTTTCCTCTCTAAATACGATGCATTTTTTCAAAAATCTCAGCTTTCTGGCACTTGATGGATACACCGATCTGTGCACCGATCTCATCGAGATCTTTCTGACAATCCACAAATGATCTGGTTGATTTATTCATGTCAACGATCATCATCATATTGAAATATCCGGAAACGATTGTCTGTGAAATATCAAGTACATTGACGCCATTTTCGGAAAGATAAGTACATACTTTTGCAATGATACCAACCGTATCTTTACCCACTACTGTAATAATTGTCTTGTCTGCTGTGTTCTCCATCTCTGCTCTCCTCACTTTTCTGCTTTACTAAATCAGCGCAAATCTATTATCAATCATCATATCATACATGTTTTATAATTTCCACTGTTAAATAGATGCACATTTATAACTTTTTCTACTAAGCTTCATAAGCGGCCACACTCTGTAAAAAAATATTGTCATATATCATAGAATACGTGTTTCGCGAACATTCTATTATCATAAACTAAAAAATGATTCTCTCCGACGGCGCGTCCCGCTTTGCCACATACATTGGGAAATCATCGCCTTTATATGGATTTTCTCCCATCGTCACCTCTAACCGGACAGTCTCATATGCAAGTTCTGCATAATTATTTTCCTTACTGAGATGCCCTAAAATAACCGTATTGAAATGGTCATGGAGCACTTCTCCCAAAAGCTGACCGGACAGTTCGTTAGAGAGATGTCCTTTTTTCCCAAGAATTCTCTGTTTTAACGGATACGGATAACTTCCAACCTGCAGCATATGTACATCATGATTTGCTTCCAGTAAAAGCACATCCAGATTTTTTATTTTATCAATCATGTTTTCATCATATGTGCCAAGATCCGTCACTACCGCCGCCGTTTTCTCCTCATTTTTTATCTTATAGGCCACCGGATCTGCCGCATCATGTGAGATTGAAATCGGTTCAATCAAAAGATCCCCGATTTCAAAAGGCTGATCCGGCGTGATCGCATGAAATAAAGATTCCTCTATTTTGCCGACTGACTTTGTATTTAAAATAGCATCTATCGTACCCTGCGTGGCATAAATCGGAAGTCCGTAACGCCTGGCGATCACGCCAAGTCCAGAAATATGATCGATGTGTTCATGAGTTACAAGAACCCCCTGCATCTCTTCTGTTTTCAAATCGATCGAATTGAGTCCGTTTTCAATTCGTTTTCCACTGATCCCCGCATCGATGAGTACATGATTTTCATCTGATCCCACACAGATACAGTTTCCACTGCTGCCGCTTGCTATGCTGCATAATTCCATTTTTTTAATTCTCTTTCCATCTAAGTTCGATTGTATCTCCGGTCTTTAAGACTGCAGAATACGATGCATTCTCACCATTTAAATTGGTAATGATTGCTCTGCCATTTGAGGCAGTAAGATCAAATTCGTAGAAATCAAAAATATCTACAAATATATACTGTGGTTTTCCGGTAAGTTTTACCGGCTGTCCGTTGATGTATACCAGAACCATGCTGCCGTCTTCCTCTGCAGCTGGCGAACTGTTTTCTTCTGCTGTAACTTTTTTCACTGCTTCAGCCATGCCGTCAGCATTCTCCTCTGTTACATCTGTTTCATCCATGCCTGCTGCATTCTCTCCTGCAACAGATCCATTAACGCCTGCTGTACTGTCTGTAATCGTTTTGCTCTCCTCTACCGTAGCGGCATCATCTGTAACTGCAGAATCCTTTTCTTTTGCGCCCGCATTGCCGGCATCGTCTGTATCCTCCGCAGTCACAGCATTGTGTACTTCAGGATTCTGAACTTCTGCGCCATCTGCCTCTGCGCTCATTTCCGTGTCCACAATATCCGGTATCTCTTCTTCCTTATATTCCCCGACAGTCGGTGTTTGAACTTCTTCCTGCTCTACCGGCTGAAAGGACGGTTTGCCATAGGAACGCACTGTCCACTCGATTGTAAAGTTTTCATAGATCAGTGAGTCGAGCGTTGCACGACGGTTGTTTACCAGAATCACATGCTCCACATTCACTTCCACATCCATAAATTCTGCAAGCTGGCCTACTGTGTAAAAGCTTCTTGTTTCTACCTGGTCTCCCTCCTGGATCTGGTAGGAAGGAAACTCTAATTTACCGTTGACCTCTAAGAATTTCGGGCATCTTATAATATTTCCATTAACCACAAAGGCTACGGAATCTGTCGTATATTCCTCTAACTGATCTAATGTGCAGGTTGCCGGCTTGCCAGCCGTAGATGGCTCAATGATAATCTCACAATTCGGCTCTAATGCCGCATTGAGATTTGTTGGTCTGTCATTCATATAAACTGCTGCTGACTCTCCCTGCTCTCCACGAATGATACGTTTTGCTCCATTTACAAAAAATGTAAGTTCCGGTCCACGTTTCGGGAAAAGATCCTCATTCGGAAAACCTGCCTGCAATGCGGCATCCACGATCGTTAATCCATCATTATCATATAATTTGAGGCGCTCTCCATTGAAACGCACCATAATAAATCCGTTTCTCTGTTCATAATAATTCAGACAGATTCCAATCGGCGTAACAAGCAATGGATCCTTCTTGATATCCTGCTGTTCAAATACCACTTCCTGCAGTACTTCTTCACCACGCAGTGCCACTCGTACGTCCGGAAGATCTAATTTCTCTGCAAGCATTTTCGTATAACCATGGATCTTACCGCCACCGCCAACGATAAATGCTGCGCTGACAGTCTGGTCGCCATTCAATTCTTTGATTTTCGCAGCTACCGCAGTCGTCATCTCATCCACTACCGGCGCAGTCAGTTCCCACACTTCTTTTGCCGGAATCTTATGCTCGATCAGCATGATATCTTTATAAGTGATCTCCTCTTCTGTTGTACTCTGCAGCTTGATATATTCAGCCGTTTTAAAATCAACCAGATAATTCTGCACGATCAGTTCCGTTAATTCATCTCCAGCAAGAGGGATCATACCATAGGCAATGATGCTTCCGTCTTTGGTGATGGAAATATCGGATGTTCCCGCTCCGATATCGACTAAAGCGATATTCAGCAGACGATAACTTTCCGGAATTGCGACGTTGATCGCCGCAATAGGCTCCAATGTCAGATTCGCCACTTCAAGCCCGGCCTGATTTACGGCTGCATAAAGTCCATCCACAACATCCTCCGGTAAAAACGTTACGATGATATCTTCACCAATACGGTCTGCCTTGTGGGATTCAATATTAGAAAACGGTTCATCATTCAAGAAATATTTGACTACAGAATAACCAACACAGTAAAACTTATAGTTGGTATCATTCATTTCCTGTAAAATTTTCTGCGCTTTCTCAATTCCAAGCAGATCCAGTGTATGAATGTCTTCCCCGGTAACTACGCTCTCCTCTGGATAATCGTAACTGATACTCGTTGTAACTGTCTTAAGCACACGGCCTGCGGCAGCGATACATACCTCCGTCAGCGTTTTTCCGATCTGTTTTTCCAGCTGTTCTTTTACTTTTCTTATCGTCCCTGATACACGCCCTATATCGTGGATCTGTCCATCTAACATTGCTCTCGTATCATGCTGCATGATATACTGAGCAGTAACGATAAACTGATCTTCGGTACGGTAACCTACCGTTCCTACCACATTTCTCGTTCCAATATCAAGTCCGAACACCAATGGCTGTTCCATGTCTTTTCCGTCGCTCATCTGCAGTATCTCCTACTCATTTTCCATATTTGTGATTGCCAAATCAATCTGCCTTATGGCATCTTCCACCGTTCCATTATTATCGATCACCACTTTACAGTGTTTCCGGTAAACCGCTTCCTGTAACTGACTGTCAAAAATCTGCTGTACTTTCTCCGGGGAATATCCGCGCGATCTCATAAGTCGTTCTTTTCTTATATCCTCTCTGGTATAAATATACCAAAGTTCGTCACAAATTTCATCATAATGTTCTTCAATCAGCAATGCTGCCTCTAAAACCAGAATTTTCAGCACTCCATTTTCCCGCTCTGTATCCGCAACAGTTCTGATATATTTCTTGACTGCCGGATGTACGATTCCGTTTAATGCATCCCGTTTTTTTTCATCTGAAAAGATGACTGCTGCTAACTTTTTCCGGTCAAACGAACCATCTTCATTCCAGATATCCTCATCCGAAAACATGTCTTTTAATTTCTGATAACATTCTGTCCCGGGCAGCATCAGCTCATGCGCGATTTCATCCGCCAACATGACTTTTACACCATCTTTTGTTTCAAGATAATGAAGTATTTCTGATTTTCCCGCACCGACGCCGCCGGTAATTCCGATAAATTTCATCCGTTCCATGCTCCCCGCATCCATTTTTTCTCTCGTACCATCCGGACATATGCAGTCCAACGCATCATCCCTCATAAATGATGACAGATCTTTATTTTGCCTCATACCAGTTTTTGCCGACATGTGCATCAATTTCAAGTGTAACCGCAAGATCTGCCGCTCCATGCATCTCTTCCTCGAGAATCTTTCGAACCGCATCCTCTTCTTCGATCGCCGTCTCCACTAAAAGCTCATCATGCACGGTTAAGATCAGGCGTGACTTTAGATTTTCTTTTAACAGTCTGTCATGCACGCGTATCATTGCGATCTTGATGATATCTGCCGCAGTTCCCTGAATCGGTGAGTTCATGGCAACACGTTCTCCAAAGGAACGCTGCATAAAATTGCTGCTTGAAAGTTCCGGTACCGGACGTCTTCTTCCAAACATCGTCGTTACATAGCCTTTTTCTTTTGCCTCTGCCACAAGCCCATCTAAAAACGTCTTGATCTTTGGATAAGTTTCAAAGTACCGTTCAATATACTCTGCAGCTTCTTTTTTGCTGATGCTTAAATCCTGACTCAGTCCAAACGAACTGATTCCATATACAATCCCGAAATTGACTGCCTTGGCATTGCGTCGCTGCAGGTCTGTCACTTCATCAAATGGAATGTGAAATACCTGGGACGCCGTGATCCTGTGGATATCCTGTGCTTCCCGGTATGCCTCGATCAGCTTTTCATCCCCGGACATATGTGCTAAAACACGAAGCTCAATCTGGGAATAATCGGCATCCATAAACTCAAATCCCTCTTTTGGCACAAATGCCTTGCGGATCAGTCTGCCAAGTTCGATCCTCATCGGGATATTCTGCAGGTTTGGCTCCGTGCTGCTTAAACGCCCGGTAGCTGTGATCGTCTGATTAAAACTGGTGTGGATCCTGCCATCTTTAGCGATATAGTTTACCAATCCGTCCGCATAAGTGGACTTTAACTTGGTAAGCTGACGATACTCTAAAATATCAGAAACGATCGGATATTCCGGTGCAAGGCGGTCTAACACATCCGCCGCCGTGGAATAACCGGTCTTTGTTTTCTTTCCATACGGCATGGACAATTTTTCAAATAGGATCACTCCGAGCTGTTTTGGAGAATTGATATTAAACTCTTCTCCCGCTTCCTCATAGATCTGCTTTTCCAGTTCAGCGATACGCACTGCAAGTTTGTCCCCATACTCCGTGAGCGCCTCCCTGCACGCAATGATACCCTCATTTTCCATATCGGCAAGAGTAAATACGAGCGGCATCTCGATTTCCGTAAACAGATGATCCATGCCCTCTTCCTTTAAGTCTGTCTCCAGCGTCTTTTTCGATGCCTGTGCCACATATGCCATATAGCATACATAATTTAAAAATGCTTCCGGTGCATCTTTCATTGCCTGCTCTATGGTCAGTTTTCCAAGAAGATCTGCCTTTGACGGTATCATCTGTCCCATATAGTCTTTTGCAATATCCTCATATGGATACTCATTTTTCAGCGGATTCAGAAGATATGCTGCAAGCACACCGTCAAAAAGATTCGACAGGCCAATATTGCCGTTTACCTGTCGCTCCAGTAAGCCAAGCGCCGCAAGCTGCGGTTTTAAATCCAGTGTCGCATAGGACGCAGCCTCACTTGCGGTAAACATGGAAAGAATCTGCTTTGCCGGAAGATTTTCCCCTGCTTTTATGAAAAAGGTTTCTTCCTCTCCAGTTGAAATGGCAGCTCCAAGGCAGTACTCCACTGCATCATTTTCTGCACTTTCTACGATGCCGGACGGTTCACTGTCTGCCCCCGGCATATCTCCTGCCGCAAACAGATTCATCTGCCCGTCCTCTTCCTCGTGGCTGTCTTTCTTTTTGCTTCCGGGAACAATATAAAAACCACAGTTTCTGCCACGAAGCTTTGCAAATACTTTCTCTGCCTCCTTACGGTCTTCCACAAGTTTAAAATGTTCTGCCGCCTGATTTTTTGGAGTTTCCACCGCAAAACGATTCAAAAGATTTTTAAACTCTAACCGTTTGCAGAGCAGGTATGCCTCCTCCGTGTACAGGCTGGAAATACCATTAAGTTTTGCACCGGAAAGATCATAATCAATGTCCGCATGGATCTCGATCGTCGCAAGCGTCTTACTCATCTGTGCCAGGTCATAATACTCTTTTAAATTTTTGCTTGCACGGGGTGGCTTTAATTCGTCCACATGTGCATAGGCATTTTCAACACTTCCATACTGTGCAATGATTGCTGTTGCCGTCTTTTCACCGATTCCCGGCACTCCCGGAATATTGTCTGCCGTATCCCCCATCAGCGCCTTGACATCGATAAACTCGATTGGCGTCACCTGATATTTTTCCTTTACCTCAGCGGCATTGTAATCCTCGATCTCCGTGCCTGTGCGCTTTGTTTTCGGGATACGGATCTTAATATGATCCGTTGCAAGCTGTAAGAGGTCACGGTCACCGGATACCACTGAAACTGTCAGCCCTTTTTGTTCACTCTGTTTTGCAATGGTTCCAAGCAGATCATCCGCCTCATAGCCGCCTTTTTCGATCGTAGTGACTCCCATCGCTTTTAACATTTCTTTCATGAGCGGAACCTGTTCCCGCAGTTCCTGTGCCATCGGCTTTCTTGTGCCTTTGTATTCTGCGAACATTTTATGGCGGAAAGTCGGTTCTGACACATCAAATGCAACCGTCAGATAATCCGGCTGCTCCTCCTCTAAAATCTTGAACATAATATTCAAAAATCCATAGACTGCATTCGTGTGCAGTCCTTCCGAATTCGTCAGATCCGGGATCCCGAAAAATGCCCTGTTCAAAATACTGTGTCCATCTATCAATACCAGCTTTTCGCCCATTGTTCTCTCCATTCTTGTCCTTTAGATCGCTCTTGTGTAGCGTTTCAGCCACTCATTTTCCTCCGCTGTCATATACGGGGAAATGGTATCATATACCATCTTGTGATAATCGTTTAACATCTTTTTCTCACGTGCACTTAACAGATCCGGGTCAATCGCATCGAGATCGATCGGTGCATAGGTGATATTCTCAAACTCCATGAACTGTCCATACTCATTTTTCTCAGCTTTATGGCATACCAGCTCATTTTCGGTACGGATACCGTATTTACCCTCTAAATAAACGCCCGGCTCGTCGGTCGTGATCATGCCCTCTTCTAAGACACCGTTGTCATGGCGCTCCGGTACGACTCTCCAACGGAAGCCGTTCGGTCCCTCATGTACATTTAACACATAACCAACGCCGTGTCCGGTGCCGCATTTATAGTCAATGCCCATCTCCCAGAGTGGACCGCGGGATAAAATATCCAGGTTCAAACCGGTACATCCATATAAAAACTTCGCATGCGCAAGGTTCATATTCGAACGGCAGACGGTCGTAAAGTGCAGACGCATCTCATCTGTGATCGGGCCAAGTGCCATGGTTCTTGTGATGTCTGTGGTTCCCTCAAAGTAATGTCCGCCGGAATCCACAAGTAAAAATCCCTCCGGTTTTAACTCAGCGTCTGACTCCGGTGTTGCAGCATAATGCATCATCGCCGCATTGGCTCCGTAAGCACAGATCGTGTTGAAACTTAACTCAATAAAGTTATCCTGCTCTCTTCTTCTCGCCTCAAGATAGTCAGAAGCAGAGATCTCCGTCATCGGGATCTTTCCGATATTGGTCTTGAGCCAGTACATAAATTTGGTAAAGGCAACACCGTCTTTTACATGTGCAGCTCTGGTGTTGTCTACCTCCGTCTTATTTTTTACAGCTTTCATAAGTTCCGTCGGGTTTGGTTTGTCCACAACTTTGATTGCTTTATCAAGACTGTTCACGATACGGTAGTTGACCGTCCCGCGGTTCATCAGCACGACTGCGTCTGCCGGAATCTCCGGTACATAATCGTAGATCGCATCATACGGCTTTGTCGTGATATGGTTTTCCTCCAGGTAAGCACGGATCTTATCATCCACTACTTCCTCCTGTAAAAACCAGATACACTCTGTCTCGTTCAGCACAAGATAGGATAATACGACCGGCACATAATCAATATCGTTGCCGCGGATATTTAAAAGCCATGCGATATCGTAAAGAGATGTCAGAATATGAACATCTGCACCGTTCTCCTTCATAGCTTTCCTAAGATCTCCGATCTTATCCGCAGTACTCTTTCCGGAATATTTTTCCTCCAAAATAAATAAAGGCTGTTTGGACAATGCCGGACGATCCTCCCAGATCAGATCGATCAGGTCTTCTGTCACATGCATGGACACATTTTTTTCTGCTGCAATCTTTTCCAGTCTGCCGCCCCAGGTACCGTTTACAACACGTCCGTCAAATCCGAGACATCCGCCCTCTTTTAATCGATCCTTTACAAATTCATCGACTGTCGGCACGCCCTCTTCGCCCATGCGGTAGAGTGTGACTGTGCTGTCTTTCAGCTGATTCTCTGCCTGTACAAAATAGCGTCCGTCCGTCCAGAGCCCTGCCTCATCCAAAGTGATAACGGCAGTTCCCGCAGAACCGGTAAATCCGGTAATAAACTTTCTCGCCTTAAAATGATCTCCTACATATTCTGATTCGTGAAAATCAGCAGTCGGCACAACGTATACCGTGATGCCTCTCTTTTCCATCTCCGCACGCAGTGCCTTTAATCTTTCCTGTATCATTCTTTTATTTCCTCTTTCTTATATATTTCTAATATCACACCCGTTTGTCAGGCATCCGTATACTCAAAGAACTTCGTATCGATCTCCGGGTAAGAACGTTTCAATGAGATCGGTCTTCCGGAACGGTTCAAAAAGCAATGGGAACTCTTTCCGGTCGTGCGGAGTTCTCCGGTCTCCTTGTCCGTCATCCGGTATTCCACATCCATCTTGATACCATTATAGCGTGTGATCTTCGTCTCGATCACGACCGTATCATCAAAATGTACCATACTGTGATACTCGCAGGATACAGAGAGCACCGGACTGATAATCTCCATCTCCTCCATCTGTTTATAGCTGAGTCCGATCTGATCCATCAGATCCATCCTCGCTTCTTCCATCCATTTGATATAATTTGAATGATGGATGATTCCCATCTGGTCCGTCTCATAATATTTTGCATGATGCTCATATGGGCGGATTTTGATTTCATCGGCATTTTCATTATAAATTTCTATCTCTTTGTCTGACATATAAATCACTACCTTTCTCAAACTCCTCCAACGTATAGTATCTCACAGAAACGTTTTAATTTCAATGGTGCCTTTTTATCCATGCGATCAGTATCACGATCAGAATACAGGCAAGGGAAAACCCGGCTCCCACCATAAATCCCGGTGTCTGGTAGCGCAGCTCGACCGTATGTGTTCCTTCGGTAAGATATGTGCTGATAAACGCCTCACCAAACACTTCCGGATCCGTCTGTTCTCCATCAACATATAATTTCCATCCGGCATCATCCGCCACCGCAAATATCAGTCGTCCTTCTTTTTTCACATCAATGGTTCCAGTGATTTTCGTATCGGAAAAGGAAGTCATCTCCATCGTCTGCTCATTTAACGTCTGATAAGCCGTATCTGCAGCATCGAGATTCAGGGCATAAGCCGTAATATTCACTCTTTCTTCATTACTGTTTTTAATCCTCACTTGTGTGCCTGCCGTACAGTATCCAAGATCAAGTGTATAGCCATGCGAAACTTTTGTGAAAGACTTTGTCCTGCCGTCACTGATCTCTTCCGTCATGCTGTCCACAGTCGTCGATTCATAGGTTGCAAAAATGTATGCATCCTCCTGCACGTCAATCGTTGATTCCCCGACCACAGATTCGGACGGGATCTCCGTCAGCATCGGCTCATCTGCACCAAGAAGCTCTGCAAGTCTGTTCTGTGCCTCAATTTCATCTAAATCAGAATAATCCCACGCATCAATCACATCCTCATCCATCATAAAACCAAGTGGGAGCACATATTTATTTTCGTAAAGATACGTATTTCCGCTCTCTGCCACAAGGGTGCGGATCGGGTTTGCTTCCATTGCGTTATCAGCGATCACATAGCGCAGGGACAGCATTGCTGATAACAGCGGTGTTGCCCCGTTTACACAGTAGAAATTCTTGCCGCCTTCCATTCCGACTGCCTGGTAAAAATGACTGACATCCAGATTCATCAGCGATGAAAACTGCGTTGCGGAACGATATCCATACAGCGCCGCATCATTTTTCGTTTTGCGCTCTAATTCTTCCGTGCGGTAAAATAATATGCCCTTATCCTGTGCCTGATTTTCCGCCTCTGCAAGCACTGCATGATAGTCATCCATGGATTTCACATAGGCAGTCCTGCTCGTCGTATCAAATCCGGTCACATTGTAGTTAAAAAATAATTCTAAAAGCATCGCTGCGCAGCCAAACGAGAGCATGATTTTTTTCAGTTCTTCCCTGGTCGCCTTTTTGATCTTTCCAATCTTTTTTACCACATCTTCCCGGATACATTCCTCCGCATAAAAATAGATCAGCAGCACCACAATATAGCTGCCCAGAAATACATAAGTTGCCGTTGCCGCGCTCTCTCCTAAGATCGTCCCATCGGAAAAATGATAGGAAACTGCCATCAGACCAACCGATGCCACTCCCGCTGCGATCACATCTAAAAATCTCGTTCCTTTGAAATGCAAAAATGCCTCGTAGGATACCGCAAGCATCAGAAATGCATATAAAAAGGTCTGTCTGCCCGGCAGGGAATCCGGGAAGTGCATGCCATGCCAGATGAAATCAAGTATATTATTCGAAAAACTGATGACAAAAAATGCTGCCAGAAGTCCGCGTGAAAGCTTCTTTTTCCAGGAGATCTCACGGTTGAAAAGATACAGTACAAACAAAAGAAGCACAAATACGCCACAGTAAATATTCGGCCAGTGGTCTTTGCCCGTATAAGGTTCTGTCATCACCGAGTGTCTCCCCAGCTCTGCAATGATGTTAAAATACCATTCCATTGTATCCGGAAATGAAATATTCTGTGAGCCGCTCGCTCCAAGGGTGATCGCCTCAGGAATGATCAGTATCGCTCCCGTCCCGCCCGCCAGAAGGGAATAAAGTGCGAAACGGATCCACGCACCGATCCCGGTCTCTTTATTTTCCAGCCATGTGATCACAAACCAGATCACCTGAAAAATGCAGACCATGATCGCAATGTAATAATTACTGATAATGCATAAAGACAGTGAAATATAATAAAGCAGTACTTTTTTCTCTTTGATCAGCTGTTCGAGTCCAAGAACGACAAGTGGCGCCAGCATCATGCAGTCTAACCACATGATATCCCATGCATAGGCTGCTGAGAATCCGCACAACGCATAGGCTGTTGCAAAAATGCTGATTGCAGCATGATTTTTTTCAAAATGTTCCTTTAAATAATATCCGAAAAACAGTCCCGCCAATGAAATTTTTAAAATCACAAGCAAGGTCATAAATTCGATCACATGATTCTGCGGACAGAGTAGCAGCAGCCAGTTTAAGGGACTTGCCAGATAATAGGCGTACAGTGAAATAAAATCTGCTCCAAGTCCGATATTCCAGGAGTAAAACATGCTGCCGCCATGTTTGATCTTATCCATCAGCTCCGTGAAAAACGGGCAGTACTGATGATACATATCGATATGTAAAATACACTGCTCCCCAAACGGATAGACGTCATGAAAAATGCAGATCACAGTCAGAATAAAAAACGGCAGAAAGAACGACGCAATAAGCGGCATTCTTTCTTTCCACAACTGATTTTGGAGTTTCTTTTCTCTTTTCAAAACAAAACCTCTCTTTTTATCATTTCCTAATTAACAGTTCCATGATCAAACAGTTCATAATACTGCAATTTCCGGTAAATATCCATCTCATCTTTTTCATCCGAGGCGCGGACTTCACTGCCATCCGCTTTTACTGTACGCACCGCGGAAATAACCGGGTATTCTGATTTTAAATGTAACAGATACGAACGATATTCATCCAATGGAACACCGGCGCGCTCTAAGACTTCCGCTGCCAGATAGTTCACGCTCGTGTCTGCACCCGTTTCCTCTCCAATATCATAGTTTGCCCACACCACATAAGGAACCTGATAACGCAGTTTCTGCTGTTCCTCTGTCAAGTGATTCCAGGACATCCCGTTCTTTGCAAGAACCGTAGATGCAACGGCATCACTCGGCTGATGATCTCCGAAAAAAACGATCACTGTTTTTTCATCTGCCTCTTCAAAATAGGAAATCAGATGTTCTAACGCGGAATCGGAAAGTTTTACCAGGGATAAATACTGCTGCAGTGAAAAATTTGTAGAATCTTTCACCGAGATATCCGGTGTAAAATTGCCGTACTGATCCTGATATCCACCGTGATTTTGCATGGTCACATTAAACACAAACAGCGGCGCATCCTTTTCCTTATTTTCATAAAATTCAATAATCTTATCCACGCAGCTCTCATCGCTGATATACTGTCTGACATACTGCGGATTCACATAATCATCTTTAAACACGCTCTCATTAAATCCCAGCATCGGATAGACCGTATCGCGTTCCCATCCGCCGGCATTGTAAGGATGTGTCGCAATGGTCTGATATCCTAAAGTCTTCAGATAATCCGGAAGTGCCTTCAAATCTCCATTGATGTACTGCTGATACGGAATGCTCCCCTGCGGGAGGAATGCCATTGTATTGCCGGTCAGAAATTCAAACTCTGTATTCGCGGTATTTCCACCGCAGACAGATACGTTTAACATTCCCGTAACCGTATTTTTCTCCCCCTGCTCTAAGCTGTGGATAAACGGCATGTAATCCTCGTTGGTTTCAAAATCACCTAACACGGACAGATCCGAAAATGACTCATTCATCATTACAATGATATTCGGAAGATCTTCCTCCTTTTGTGTATCGTCTTCTTCTGCCTTAGAGCCTGATTCCTCCGACATTGCACCGCCCTCCCCGTAGGAATCAAGCACCGCCTGTGCCTCAGCGGCGCTGTAATGCTCCGGTTTGTCGATCGACATATAGGCAAGATTCATGACAAATGTGACTGCCATACCATCCACATCCGTCATGTAGACCGGCGTGAACAGTTTATTGTAAAGTCTGTGGCTGTTCTGAAAGTTCTCCTGCTGCAGTGTTCCCGCAAACAATGAAAGAACCACAGCCACCAGCGCTGCCGGAATCAGCCGTTTCCAGAATACCAAACGTGTCACTTTTACTTTTATAAAACGAAATAATACGATTGCTGCAAAAAATACCAGTGTCACAACGACCATGCGCGTATCCGGCATAAAATCATAATTATCTGCAACGCTCGCAGCCGTTTTCCAGGAAAAAATATCCCACGGCACAATCGGATTCGTCCGGAAACGCACCACATAACTGTTCGCAATTCCATAAACCATTGCTGCAATGTATACGATCCGGTGCGCAGCCTTTAATTTTCCCGTCAGCACAAACAGGAAAACTGTTACCAGTTCAAACAGCACGATATTAAAAAACTGTGCCCACGGACGTACCACTGCAAATGGATTGTGCGAATAACACTCCATCAGATAAAAACAAACTGCCGGCGGTAAAATGACAAGCAGTAATGTAACAATCCCACTCCCTGTCTTTTTTAAGATATCTGTTTTCCTGTCCGTCTGTTTTGCCCTGTCCGCCTTTCTCTGATTTCTCTGCTCCTTTAATTTTTCAAAAAAACCTTTCGGTTTTGTATTTTTTCTTTTTCTGCTCGCATTCATATCAAACCTCACTTCAAAGGGAGAATCTACTTTCCCCGGATCTTTAGCCGAATGATATTTTAGCACATTACTCATACAAATAACATCCGTTCGTAAAAAATTCATAAATTCCTAAATATTACTGCGTATTTTCCCTGAATCTAAATTTGTATGTCTGGATTTTTGCATGTTATGTCGAATCCGGCAGTTATTTTGACGCTTTATGTTAATAAAGTAACAATGTTTCTCCACAGACGTCTTTATTGTCTTGACATTTCAGGGAATATTTTTTAACATAAAACATATATGATGTATCGATTTGAATGGTGTAAAAAGGAAGATGAATATGAATAGCGAAGCTGAAATCACCCGTCTGGCAAAAGAAAATGAAACATTCCAAAAAATCATCGAGACACAGCAACATACGATCAATCTTCTCATTGATCATTTTATTTCCGGTCAGAAAGAAAAAGAGCCAGAAAAGAATTAAGTTATCACTTAAACTTTTCTGGCATAAAAAAAAGCTGCTGACGGGAATCGGACCCGTGACCTCCGCACTACCAATGCGACGCTCTACCGACTGAGCCACAGCAGCATCATGTTTTCTCAACACCTGTATTACTATACAATAGGATCGTCCGATTGTCAAGCATAAAATCCAAGAAATTTTTGTAATTTTTCAAAATATTTATACTTATTCAACATTTCCGGCGGTTCGAAATAACTTTAACCACCTGACAACACCCCCGGATGCGTACAAAATACGCATCCAGGGGTGCTGTTCTTCGGGTCTTCTGGCTACCTGGTGTTCCGCCACCACATCCGTTATGTTCTTCCCGTTTTCGCTTCAACCAGCCTCTCCTTCTTTACATCCGATTCATAATCTTGATGTGTGACTTAAAAAGAGAATAATATTTCATTCCCTTATCCTTGCCATAATGTCCCTGCAATGCCGCTCTTAATGAATTAAGGTTCTTTCTCTTTGTATTTGCTTTATACAAAAACGAAGAAAAATCTTCCGGACAGTCCATTTTCGGATCACTGTAAGCAAATACCGTCTGACAGTAAACATCAAACTTCTCTTCCTCACTGATCGCAGTCTGATTTACACGACAGATTGCATACGCAGAACTGTTTTTTGCCTCCTGATAAAGTTCTTTTCCAATATCTTCACCAAAGAACAATACCAGCGCATTGTGAAAATCTGCAAGCCGATCCTTACTGATGCAGGTAAGCAGACTGCGAATGACATCGTCATGTTCCTGTGAGATCTTTGTCTTTTCAACTGCTTCCTTACGCGGATCTGTAAATGGCAGTTTCTGATCCGCATTTACAGTTTCATCCGGCCTCATGATTTCATCCGGTATCTCCATCTGGATTTCTCCCGGTTCTGACTGTTCATCTGTTCCTGCAGTTTTTTCCGTCTGTGCCGTTTCTTTTATTTTTGCTGTTTCCATCTGCTCTAGAGTTTCCTCTGGTTCTGCCATTTTATCCGGTTTTCCGGCTTCACCCGGTTCTGCTGTCTCATCCGGTTTTCCGGCTTCACCCGGTTCTGCTGTCTCATCCGGTTTTCCGGCTTTTCCCTGCTCCAACACTCCGGTCAGTTCTGCTGTCTCCATCATTTCTGCGGCTTCATTCAGTTTTGAGACTTCATTTAACTCTGAAACTCCATTCAGCTTTTCGGCCTCACCCGGCTCTTCGCTTTTATCCGTTTCTGTCATCTCATTCATCTTTGCTGTCACAATCTCAGCTTCATCTGCCAGACTTCCAGCCACGTCCCCGGCGTTCTTCTCCTCCGCTTCAAAGAAAATTTCTCTTTCTCCATTCGTCTTTGCTTTTTGCTGCAGTCTGCGGTTTAATTCCTTTCCGCTCAAACGCTGCACCGGCATGTTACGCTGTTTCCAGTAGCGTACGGCTGCATCAAATCCGGTATCATTTGAAACGATCACATAGCTGTTTTCCTGATTCTCACACAACAAGTATCCAAGCTGTGTAACAAGCTGGAAATCCAGTGCATTGCTTCCCTCAAAACATTTTATAAACTCTGCTTCTTTCTCCGTCTCCTTCAGTAACCTCACATTTTCGTAATTCATATGCGGACTTTTCTGCGTATAAAATACGATCACTTCCTCATCGGGCTGTGATGCTACCAGTAACGGCACCCATATATCGCCTACATTCTCACTGTCAACCAAATATATTCTTTTCATCTGATCCCCGGCTGATTGAAACAGTTTTATTATAACATAAGACGGAATGAAGCCTCCACTCTTTTTTACAAAATATCAATATATTCTCCTGCAAGCGCTTTGTTCATACTGCGCACTGCACAGAATTTTCCACACATGGAACAGGTGTCCTCATGCTCCGGTTTTCTACTGTTCCAGATTGCTTTTGCGGTTTCCGGATCAATCGCACATTCCCACTGCGCATCCCAGTCTAAGACGCGTCTTGCGTCTGCCATCTTATCATCGATCTCTCTCGCACCACGGACGCCTTTTGCGATGTCTGCAGCGTGTGCCGCGATCTTTGATGCAATGATTCCCTGTTTTACATCCTCCACATTTGGAAGTGCCAAGTGTTCTGCCGGTGTGACATAGCATAAAAATGCTGCTCCGTTTTGTGCTGCAATCGCCCCGCCGATTGCGGATGTGATATGGTCATATCCCGGTGCGATATCAGTGACAAGTGGTCCTAACACATAAAATGGTGCTCCCATGCAGATGCTTTGCTGGATCTTCATATTTGCTGCGATCTGATCCATCGGCATATGTCCCGGTCCTTCTACCATGACCTGTACATCTTTCTCCCATGCGCGTTTTGTCAGCTCTCCAAGTCTTACTAACTCTTCGATCTGACAGACATCGGATGCATCTGCGAGACATCCCGGACGGCAGGCATCTCCAAGTGAAATGGTAACATCATGCTCACGGCAGATTTCAAGGATCTCATCATAATATTCATAAAACGGATTTTCCTCCCCCGTCATGCACATCCATGCAAATACAAGGGAACCGCCGCGGGAAACGATGTTCATTTTACGTTTATGTTTCCGGATCTGCTCGATTGTCTTTCTTGTAATTCCGCAGTGCAGTGTCACAAAATCCACACCATCTTCCGCATGCAGACGCACCACATCAATAAAATCTTTTGCGGTCAGTGTCGCAAGATCTCTCTGGTAATGGATCACAGAATCATAGATCGGCACGGTACCGATCATTGCCGGACATTCTGCAGTCAGTTTTCTGCGGAACGGAATCGTATTGCCGTGGGAAGATAAATCCATGATGGCATGTGCACCCATGCTGACAGCCGCCATCACTTTCTCCATCTCCACATCATAATCCTTGCAGTCTCTCGATACACCGAGATTGACATTGATCTTCGTGCGTAACATTGATCCTACACCTTCCGGATCAATGCAGGTGTGATGTTTGTTGGCGCAGATTGCTACTTTTCCCTCTGCTACAAGCGGCATCAGCTCTTCTACGGTCATGCGCTCTTTTTTCGCTACAATTTCTAATTCTTTGGTCACGATGCCTCTGCGTGCGGCATCCATCTGTGTGGTATACTGTTCCATACGTTTTTCTCCTTTTTCGCATGGGGGACTGCTTGAACCACTGTCTGGCAAACGAATTCTCCACGTCAAAAAATCTCCTGCCGCAAGCGCGACAGGAGATAGCATCTTCCCAATACGCTCCCTACGACAGTATTAACTGACAGGTTCAAAGAGTCAGGCTTTAACCTTCTCAACCGCAATCCCTCCGGGCATTCTCCCGGACATGCAGTCCCTCTGCGTTGTTTTCTATTAAGTTTTATCGACTTGTTCAGTCTAGCCTAATCTGTGACGGTTGTCAATATTTGTACAACAAAAAAGACAGCCACTGCTGTCTTTTTTAGGAGAAGGTATTTTTACTATGGGGTATAGCAAAAACTATATATAATGTATTGGGGGGTTTTTACAGTGATTATAATAGCATGATTTTCTCAATAAGTGTTCACAAATGTTACAATTTTCTCATTTATTTTTTATGCAATATGCACAAGTATTTTTCGTGACTATCTACAAAAAAGAAGGCAAATCTTCTACATCTTCCCTATTTCAGGATTCGTCTCCCGAATTTTTGCTTTAATACGGGAGAGCGCATTATCAATAGATTTTGGTGATTTTCCCATTTTTTCTGCAATCTGCTGATAATGAAATCCCGCAAGATACTGGTCTAATACTTCCCGTTCCATCTTACTTAAATGCGTCCTGAGCTTCTCCCAGAACTGTGCCACATTTTCCTGATCGATCATCATCTGCTCCGGATTTCCGATTCCGTCCATGGTCAGCGTTTCCGCCAGAGGATATCCGTTTTCACTGTTTTCTGAGTAGAAAGAAACATAGGAATTGAGCGGCGCATGTTTTTTCCGGTTCGACGCCTCAACTGCCTTGTATAACTGTCTCGTAATACACAATTCTGCGAAATGAAAAAAAGATGTTTCTTTCGTATCATCGTAATCTCTGATTGCCTTAAACAGACCGATCATTCCCTCCTGGATCAGATCATCCGTCTCACCGCCAATCAGAAATACTGCATTTGCCTTTTTGCGGACCAGCGGTTTATATTTATCTAAAATGTAATCCATGATCTTTCCGTCCGGATCACCGCTGTTTTTTAATGCCGCAATCAGCTGTTCGTCTGTCAAATCCCGATATGACTCTAACATGTTCCTCCCAAGACTCCTGATACAATATCTACCACGGCGTTTTTTCTACCGTTGCGGTGTTCTCTACCACCTGCGATGTCTTTTATTGCTGCTGTGTTTTTTACCGCTGCGGTGTCTTCTACCGCTGTGGTGTCTTCTACCGCTGCGGTGTCTTCTACCGCATGCGTTGCCGCACAATCTCATAGGCAAGCACACCTGCTGCCACCGATGCGTTCAGGGAATCGATATCCCCCTTCATCGGAATGGATGCCACAAAATCACAGTTCTCGCGCACCAGTCTGCCAACACCCTCGCCTTCACTGCCGATGACAAGACCGATCGGTCCTTTTAAATCCAGATCATACATGCAGGTTCCATCCATGTCCGCACAGACAAACCACATTCCTTTGTCCTTTAACTCTTTCATTGTTGCAGTCAGATTTGTCACCTTTGCAACCGGTGTATAATTGATTGCTCCGGCGGATGTCTTTGCCACAGTTGCCGTCAGACCGACCGCGCGGCGTTTCGGAATAATGACACCATGCGCACCGGCAAGATTTGCCGTACGGATGATAGCGCCAAGGTTATGCGGATCCTCGATATTATCCAGAATGAATAAAAATGGCGGCTCGCCCTTTTCCTCTGCCAATTTTAGCATATCCTCCACTTCGGCATACTCATATGCTGCAGCAACTGCGATCACTCCCTGGTGTTTTTTTGTCTCAGAAAGCTGATCTAAACGCTCTTTTTCCACAAAATGCACGATCGTGTCATGTTTTTTTGCCTCTCTGACAATCGTGCGCACCGGACCATCCTGACAGCCGTCCAACACAAATAATTTGTCAATTGTTTTTCCGGAACGGAATGCCTCTAACACGGCATTGCGTCCCTCTATTTTCAGCTCTTCGTAGCCCATTACTCTCTCCTTTTACATTTTAAGTGCAAGTTCGTCCACACCGGTCTTTACCAGTTCCACCAGACGTTCAAACTCATCTTTTAAATACAGGTATCCCATCAGCGCCTCAAATCCGGTTGCTTTCCGGTAATCAGACATTGTGGCATTTTTTGCCATTGTCGGCGATTTTGCATTCCTTCCACGACGGTACACTTCTGCTTCTTCCTCCGTCAGCATCGGAAGTAATTTTTCAATCATTTCCGCCTGTGTGTGTGCTTTTACGATCTGGCTTGTCCGCTTGTGAAGTTCTCCTGCTCTCGTGTTTCCTTTTCCTACGACAACAGACCGGATCACCAGATCAAATATTCCATCTCCGATATAGGCTAACGTAAGAGGCGAATATGTCCGGATATCCACTTCACTGATTCCGAACTGTTCTTTGATATAAGAGTCTATTCCTTTCTGCATTGGCATTTCCTCTCTCTCACGCTTTGTGCCAGATCACACCTTCTCGTGTATCTTTCAGTACAATGCCTTTTGCAAGCAGTTCATCGCGGATTGCATCTGCTTTTGCAAAATCTTTTGCTTTCTTTGCTTCCTTTCGTTCTTCAATCTTTGCAAGTACATAGCTTTCTAATTCTGCATCGATCTCCTCTTTTGCATCTGCCTGTGCCGTTGTCAGATTTAAGGATAATACTTTATCAAAATCATTGATCAGCGCAAGTTTTGTCTTATCGTTCATATCATCTTTGAGCAGATCATAAATGATCGTGATCGCCATCGATGTATTTAGATCGTTGCTGATCGCATCCTCAAATTTTGCCTTATAAGCATCAAATTTATCCTGCTGTACGGTTCCCTCATCCTTTAATTCTGCGATTCGTTTGGTCAGTTTTTTATAAGCTGCAGCCATATTATCTAATACTTCATAGGAAAACTCCAACGGTTTTCTATAATGGGACTGCAGACAGAACATACGGTATACGATCGGATCATACCCCTTTTCCTGCAGCAGGGATACGGTAAGGAAATCCCCTTTGGACTTACTCATTTTTCCGGATTTATCATTTAAATGCTGTACATGGAACCAGTATTTACACCATGTATGGCCAAGGTAACTCTCTGACTGTGCAATCTCATTGGTATGGTGCGGGAAAATATTGTCTACACCGCCGCAGTGGATATCTACATACTCGCCCAGATGTTTCATACTGATGCATGAGCACTCAATGTGCCATCCCGGATATCCAACGCCCCATGGGCTATCCCATTTAAGCGCCTGATCCTCAAATTTTGACTTTGTAAACCAGAGTACAAAATCATTTTTATTTTTCTTATTTACGTCCTCTTCCACATCGTCGCGTACACCGACTAACAGCTCTTTTTCGCTCTGGGAAGAAAATACATAATAATCGTCTAATTTGGATGTATCAAAATAAACATTTCCACCTGCCACATAAGCATAACCTTTTTCGAGCAGCACCTCGATCATATGGATGAACTCCGGGATACAGTTCGTTGCCGGCTCCACAACATCCGGTGTCTTGATATTTAACTTCTTACAGTCACTAAAGAAAGCGTCTGTATAATATTTTGCGATCTCCATCACTGTTTTGTGCTCTCTTTTTGCACCTTTTAACATTTTATCTTCCCCGGTATCTGCATCGGAAGATAAATGTCCCACATCCGTAATATTCATAACACGTTTTACATCATATCCGACATAGCGGAGTGATTTTTCCAATACATCCTCCATGATGTAACTTCTGAGGTTGCCGATATGTGCAAAATGGTATACGGTCGGTCCACAGGTATACATGCCGATCTTTCCATCCTCATGCGGGATCACCGTTTCTACTTTTCTTGTCAGTGTGTTGTAAAATTGAAATTTATTTTCCATTTAAATAATCCTCCTTTAGTTTTGCGGAGCAAAATGCGAATCCTCTGATGAGCAGAGGATTTTACTCCTTGTTTTGCGGAGCAAAATGCAATTTATTTTGTTTTTTGTGCATCAGCACTTAAAATCCGGACTGCCTGCTCTAAATCAAGCACACGGTTGACCAGTTCTGCATTTTCCCTCTGCAGTACGGTAATATCCTCTTTGACCGGATCCGGCAGATGGCACTGATCCATATCACTGCGCGGCATCTTCACATTGTCACGTTTTACGATTCTTCCCGGAACACCAACTACGGTACAGTTTGGCGGCACTTCCTCTATGACCACACTTCCCGCTCCGATCTTGGAATTTTCTCCAACGGTGAAGGAACCGATGATCTTTGCACCCGCACTGATCATAACGTTATCCCCAATCGTCGGATGACGTTTTCCGGTCTCTTTTCCGGTACCGCCTAGTGTCACACCCTGATACAAAGTAACATTGTCCCCAACGATCGCCGTCTCTCCAATGATCACACCACTTCCGTGATCAATAAAAAATCCTTTCCCGATCGTTGCTCCCGGATGTATCTCAATTCCTGTTTTTCTCGCTGCCCGCTGTGAAATAAATCTCGCCCAGAAGAAATGTCCTTTTAAATACAGCTTATGCGCACGTCTGTAGCTCAACATAACCCGAAAACTCGGATAAAGCAATACCTCCATCGGCGATTTGATCGCCGGGTCACGCTCCTTTATCACTGTAAATTCTTCCTTAATATGACTGATGATTCCCAAAACTGGCATCCCCTTTCCTTAACCAAATAATAGAATGTACGCTCCGCGAACATTCCATTATCATGAAAAACGGATCATTTCATCTCTAAGAGACGAAATGATCCGTGGTTCCACTCTAACTTAAGGATCTTTTGATCCTCACTCAATACACTTAACGCGTGTTACTCGTATCCGGATACTGTACTGGCAGACAAACCGTTTCCCCGGACAGGCTCACGGAGGCACTTCGGAAATCTCTTTCTGAAAACTGCTTGCAGCCGATGGCAGTTTCTCTCTGTCAGCACTCTGATTTCTTACTCTTCCCGCTCAACGCCCTTATCATATTTTTACTGGTAAGTTGATTCGCTTACTCTAGTTTATGCACTTACCCCCGATTTGTCAACGGTTTTATTTTTTCTCAGTCTTTTTCTCATTGCACACAACCATTTTCCATGTTACATTATAGATAGTATCCTGTGGTTTCCAGGGGGATAATTTATAACTGATACGAAGGATTTTTTAATATGGAACAGTCAAAAGAAACTTTGCTAATCGTAGATGATTCACGCTTACAGCGTGCCGTTTTAAATGAAATATTCTCTCCGGCCTTCAATATTCTTGAAGTATCTTCCGGTGAGGAATGTCTGCAGATGATCAAAGATAAAAAAAATATGATTGACCTTGTCCTTTTAGATCTTGTCATGCAGGGAATGGATGGTTTCGATGTTTTAAAACACCGCCAGGAAATGCCGGAGTTTAAACAAATTCCAGTCGTGGTTCTGACAACCACCGACACTCCAGAAGTACAGACGAAAGCTTTCGAATTAGGCGCAAGCGACTTTATCAGTAAACCCACTGAACCTGCCATTGCACGTCATCGTATTGACAATATTTTAAAGACGAACCGCAGACTGAATCATATTTTGCAAAAACAGGAAGCTCTGCGGATTAAATCAGAAGTGGATGAGATGACGCATCTGCTGAATAAGGCCACAGCAGAGCACGCCATTTCCCACATACTTTTATCCACTCCGGAAGAATTACATGCATTGTTTGCCATAGATATCGACAATTTCAAAGCTGTCAATGACATCTTTGGGCATAAAATGGGCGATCATACAATCTCTGTCGTAGCCGGTATTCTTGCATCTCATTTTTCCGGTTCCGACATTATCGGACGCATCGGCGGAGACGAATTTGTTGCTTTTATGCGGGATATAGCCTCCAGACAGGCTGTCTATGAAAAAGCACAGGAACTTTTAGATGCAATTTTAGATAAAGAAGCTTTATCCATTCCTGAAAACGTTACGATCAGTATCGGTATTGCATTCACAGAGCCTTATGAAACTTCCTACACAACACTTTTTCAGAAAGCAGACACTGCACTTGGGAATTCAAAAAAATCCGGGAAACAATGTTTTTCCGAGTATGGTGTTTCTGCACAGAAACCAGACACTGCCATGAAAAATATTTTATTATATACACATTCCAGAAATGTTGCTTCCACTTTAAAATTTGCATATTCTTACCCGGACAGACTCATAAAAGTATCTTCCGTTACGGAAATACGCTATGCCATTATGGATAAAAAGAGCCATGTTCCTGCCGTTTTCATAGATGTATCCGAAACCGGAGATGATGGCAGGCAATTGTGGGATGAATTAAAGCACGAGTCGTGGGCATCATCGACTCCCATTATTGCAATCTGCAAAGAGGGTAATCTGACTCAGATTCGAAATGCCATATTATCTGATCTGATCAATGATCTCATTTTTGAACCGATTGATATGGAAAGCATAAAAAGACGTATCAAAAAACATCAAACCCTGTAAAAAAACAACGGTCAGATGTTACTTATCATTCATCTGACCATTGTTTTTCTTTCATCCGGTTTCTTTATCTGAACTATTTTTTTATCTGAACTGCTTTTTTCTTTGACCAGTCTGAGTAGATCCTCACTTTTTTTGTACCGGACTTTACTTCTTTATATGTACGTACTTTTACATAATATTTCTTTCCCGGTTTTAATCCTTTGATTTCTTTAACTGTCGTCTTATTACTTTTGATCACAGCCGTCTTCGTATTTTTTTTGCCAAACGATGCATCTGCTGTATATACTATCTCATAGCCGCTCGTCTGTGATGCCTGTTTCTTCCATTTCACAGTCATAGATTTTTTCCCGGATTTTACACTTGAAATAGAAGTTCCCTTTGGACAGATTTCAAATGTCTTTTTCAGTATTCCCGAATAATTTCCCTGAAACTTCACGGTCACTGTTGCTTTTCCGACTTTTTTATTATTCTGATACGAGACTTTATAAAAGCTGCCTGAAATCACTTTTCTCTTATTATCCGTCACTTTGATGGCAGGTTTTTTTACTTTTCCGTCGTAAACATAGCGTTCTTTCGACAATTTTAATGTTTTAGGTGCATAGATTGTATCCTGTTTGAGCACTGTTTTGCACACACTGCATATCGTTACGTTTTTTCCATTGCTGCCCGGTTTTGCAGGTGTCAGTTTTTTCTCCGGTGTATGGGATTTCTTTGCAATCTTTTCTGTATAACTATCCCCACATGCACAGGAATAAATTTTTTCTCCCTCTTTCATGCAGGTTGCCTCTGTCGTTTTTTTCAACACATAACTGTGTTTGTGCACCGGTTTCTCTGTGTCCGGCTCCGGTGTCTCTGTTCCCGGCTCTTCTGTATCCGGTTCCGGTGCCGGTGTCTCTGTTCCCGGCTCTTCTGTGTCCGGCTCTTTCAGGGCTGGAATCACTATTTTTTCTCTGCTTAACTCCTCATGACATGTGGTGCAATACATTACTTTTTCATAGCTTCCTTCCACACCCACTTTCGCTTCCACGCGATTTTCAGTGACCGGCTCTCCTTTTTTGTGTCCTGATGCCGGAACCGTTATGTTCTCACGGGAAAGCTCTTCCCCGCAATCTTTATCCTTACAATAAACTACCTTATCATAGCTTCCTTTTTGGGTACAGGTCGCAGCTATCTCGTTTTCTTTTACCGGCTCGCCCTCCACATGCTGATGTGATACACCTGGTTCATCTGTGAATATTATTTCCTTTTCCGCCAACACGGTATCTTTCAGTGCTTTTACATCTGCCACAGTATCAAGATCATCAAACGGCTCCGAACATAATAATAAGGTGTATTTTCCTGTTTTCACTTCACCATATGCAATCAGATAATAGCGGTCTGACTCATTTTTATCCACATCCAGATAGATTGGGTTTCCCCAGTCCATTTTCTGTTGAATTTCTTCATCATCACTATTCCAGTCATCAGAGCGGATTAGTATCATATGATTATAAAATCCATAGCCATCATATTCATTTGCAACTTCATCAAACGTGTAATCTTCTCCATACTGATCCTTCCATATCACATCCAGATATGGCGCATCATCAGTTTTATCTGTAATGTCTGCCGGAATATTACCGGTGTAAACATTTTTCGGGCAGGATTTTATCTCGATACTTTCAAGTTCACGTTTCTCCGGTACATAATTGCGATACGCTGTCCATATCCCATTTTTGCAGACCAGGCTATAGTTGTTATTGATATCTTTATCTGATAACACAAAATTTCCTGCTGTTCCATTCTCTGCTATGATATAGGTATGCTCATTTAAAAGATTACCAGATATAGCATGACTTCCCACCTGAAACTGTGTAACACCGCTTACCTGTCCATTGATCTGAACGTATCCATTTTGATCAAGAACAAGCTTTCCCTTTGCCGCACTGCCACCACTTGTGAAATTGCCCTTTACCTGAGCATCTATTATTTTTGTAAGATCCAGACAACCACCGTTTTTCAGTGTAATATTGTTTAACTGCGCTGTTTCATCTTTCGGCTGCAGTCTTCCTCCTGCCTCTAAAACAATATCTTTAATCCCTGTTGTAACGACACCTGACACAGCACAATTTTTTACAGTCAACACCGTGTTGGCATTTCCTTTGATCCCTGAAATGCTGATCTCATCCATTCCATTTTGTCCACCTGAAAAAACAAGTGATGCAGATGTTGTGTCCTCTGCCGAAATAATATCCCGCACTTTTGCATCTGCGTCCAGATTTAACTCCACACTCCCCGTATAGGCAGTCCTCTCACCTGCTGACGCTTTATGTCCCATATAGATATTCTGGAACATTGTATCACTGTTTGCATTTACAACTGTGAGTGACGCTTTCGTCCCCACCGCTGTATTACTGTGATATCCTCCTGCATAGATGGTTGGAAGAAGTTCTTTTTCTGTGCCGCCAAAACCACCCAGGCTGGCGTCCCCTCCTCCCGGCAAATATGTTTTTACATTATCCAGTGTAAGGCTGTGCCCTGCAAGAAAAATCTCACGATGCGGCACAGAATTCATACTATTGGTAGAGATAAAACCAATCTGGATATCCCGGATCACAACACCGTCTCCCATGATCTGGATTGGTCCGCTGAACGTAATACTTCCTGTATTATTTCCAGTAATCACTGTCCCGTCCGGTATCTCAACAGGCATCATCTGTCCGCTCGCTTCTGCCTGACCTCTGACGGAAAAACTTCCAGTTACAACAATATTCTTCTGCTTTTGTGCAAGTGCCGACAGAAACTCATTCTCATTCGACACTGTAACTGCTGTCTCAGCCGCCGCAGCCACATTCCACAGCAAATGATTTTGGGTTACTCCCTCTGCTCCCCCAGACGGTATGCCACAGATCAGCAGGCCCGCAGCCATAACTCCACAACAGAAACGTATCGTCCTTTTTTTCATATACTCATTTTCCCTTCTTATGTACATAAAAAGACCCAGTATATATCCTTGTTTTGAATATCCCCTGATGTCCTTACAAAAAATATATCTGAGTCTCATTTCAATTCGCCAAAATATGGTTTATCATATCTTATTTCTGTGATCGTGTCAATACATTTTATATTTTATTTATACTTTTATCTTCCACAGGCACGTCCGGGACAGCCCGCACAGCCTCCTGCAGAATCCGCCACGCTGACACTGCTCTCATAGATCGTTGTCAACGCACAGATTGCCTGTGCAGAAATTCCCTGTTCCGTTCCGGTAAATCCCAGTCCCTCTTCTGTGGTCGCTTTCACATTGATCTGATCTTCTGATATTTTAAGTGCTGCTGCAATATTCTTCTCCATCTGTTCGATATGCGGACGCATCTTTGGTTTCTGTGCGATGATCGTCGCATCGATATTTTCCACAATATAACCTTTTTCGGCGATCAGTCCCGCCACATGTTCCAACAGTTTCATGCTTGAAATCCCTTTATATTTCGGATCCGTATCCGGAAAATGCTTTCCGATATCTCCAAGTGCTGCTGCCCCAAGCAGTGCATCCATAATGGCATGAAGCAGTACATCTGCATCCGAGTGTCCCAAAAGTCCTAATGTATGTGGGATCTTTACCCCTCCAATGATCAGGTCCCTGCCCTCCACTAATTTATGAACATCATATCCCATTCCTACGCGCATATTTTTCTTTTCCCTTCTATTAATATTTTTACTGTGGTGGATTACACTTTGAACACGGTGTAAGTCCTCTTGCTTTTGCCTCTGATAATGTCACTTCAATATCACTTTTTCTTAAATACTGGCATCCGGCGGAGTGGTATTTTTCTCCCGTTTTCGTGATGTGAACGATCACATCCGAATTTCCATCCGTCTGGTCCGTCGGATTACTTACGGCTGCATCTGTTTCTGCATTATTCTGGCTGTCAGCTGCTTTTTCACTTTTTTCTGTGTTCTGGCTCTTTTCCGCTTCCCCTGCCTGCCAGCTCTCCGACGGAGACATATTCCAGGTAAGTGTTGTCCCATCTGACGTGGCAACGATCGTTCCCTGCTCATCCGTGCGGAAAACAGATACTCCGGCTGCGCGGAGTCTGTTTAATACTTCCGCATGCGGATGTCCATAAGAATTGCCTTCCCCGGCACTGATTACCGCATACGTCGGATGTACTGCATCAAGAAATGCCTGGGATGTTGCCGTATTGCTTCCATGGTGTGCAACCTTATAGACATCCGCCGAGATATCGATGCCATTCTGCAGGATATCCTGTTCTGCTCCCTCTTCCGCATCCCCGGTAAACAAAAACCGGTGGTTTCCATTCTGTAAAAGGACGCCGACCGACCAGGAATTCATATCATTTCCATACTCTTTGTTTGGGGCAATGATCGTAAATGCTGCTCCACCGATCGTGTATGTCTCCCCGACAACCGGATAAGTGGTCTTATATCCCTTATTTTTCATCGTCTGCACAACATCATCATAAGTGCGCGTGTTATTTGCAACATCCGGCATGATGATCGTCTTACAGTCAAATTTATAAAGAACGACATCCATTCCTCCGATGTGGTCTGCATCCGGGTGCGTGCCGATCACATAGTCAAGAGTCTCCACTCCCTGATGCTGCAGATAATTCTGTACAAGTGTACCTTTATCATTATTTCCCGCATCGATCAGCATAGAATGACCATCACATTTGATCAGAGTCGCATCCCCCTGTCCCACATCTATAAAATGTACTTCCAGATTACCTGCCGTCTTTGCCTGCTCCGCATCATTTTCTTCCGCAACAGTCTGACGACTTTGCTCTGTCTGACCCTGTTCTTCGTTTTCCGACATTTCCTCCTGTTTTGAACCCTTCATAGAACCCGGTACGAATTCCACCTGATTTTCTGTATCCTGCAGCTCATCCGAATCTACAATATAGCTGCTCTGTGATCCATTTTCTGTATTTTCCGTACAGCCACTCAATAACATACAGCCGGTAAGCATACTTAGTAATAATATGAAAAATGCCAGCTTCTTATATTTTTGTTTCATAGTTCTCCTCTCCTGCATCTTTAAAAGTAAAATTGAATTCTGCCTGTATAGGATTCGTATCATAAACTTATTATATAAAAAATTTTGCCGGTATACAACAAAAGACCTCAGAATCTCTGAGGTCTTGAAGTAGCGGAAGGGAGATTCGAACTCTCGACACTACGGGTATGAACCGTATGCTCTAGCCAACTGAGCTATTCCGCCATATTAAATTGTCATCAGAACTTCTGATGTAATGGGACCTATAGGGCTCGAACCTATGACCCTCTGCTTGTAAGGCAGATGCTCTCCCAGCTGAGCTAAGATCCCATTTTTGTCCTTTGCTTTTTGCAACCGACTTCTAAAGTATACTATTACAGAAGATGAAAGTCAACACTTTTTTTCATATTTTCCTAAAAATTTCAAAAATATAACAACACATCCAGCTTTCTATACTGGCACTTCATGTAAAACAAGCTACAAGACTCGTTTTACATGTTATGCTATACTAAAAGTGTCTTATGCCAGTAAGCGTTCGACCAGTTTCACACATTCCGCTGCATCTTTCGAATAGCCATCTGCTCCGATCTCATCCGAAAAACTCTCCGTGATCGCCGCTCCTCCAATTACAATCTTCGCCGTACAGCCTTTTTCTTTTGCCAGCTCCACAACGTCTTTCATCCGCATCATTGTGGTCGTCATCAGTGCGGAAAGTCCGATCACCTTTGCACCTTCATTCATTGCGGTATCCACGATCACATCTGCCGGAACATCCTTGCCAAGGTCGATCACATGATAACCGTAATTCTTCAACATCAGAACCACAAGATTTTTTCCGATATCATGGATATCGCCCTCAACTGTCGCAACAACGATCGTAGCCATTGCCTCTGTATTACTGCGCTCTAACATCGGCTCTAAGTACTCGATTGCAAGTTTCATCGTATTAGCGGAAGAAATCAGCTGTGGCAGGAAATATTTCTTTTTATCAAATAATTCTCCTACTTCATTGATCGCAGCGATCAGATGCTCATTGATAATCTCATCCGGTTTGGCTCCGCCATCCAGCATCTTTTTTACTTCTTCTAATACATGTTCTTTGTTTCCCTTTAAAACTGCCTGAAATACGCCGCTTCCCGTACTCTCTTTCCTGGTTTCGCCGCCAGCCGCAGATGTACCTGCAGGTGTTTTCTGAACCATGACACGTTCCATACCGGCATATTTTTCTGACAGGAAATTCATGCGCTCAATATAACGGATGTCGCTTTCTTTCTTATTCAACAGCATATCCGATGCAAATGCGGCATTCATCAGAAGTTCCTGTGACGGATTTGCAATCGCCATCGTAAGGCCATTTGCGATCGCCATTGTAAGAAAAGCCGTATTGACATAAGTACGTTCCGGCAGTCCGAATGAAATATTAGAAAGTCCACATGCTGTCGGCAGTTCCAGTTCATTTTTGCAATAGGAAAATGTCTCAAAACACTCTAACGCTGCATTCGGATTTGCTCCGATCGTGGCAACCAGTCCATCCACAATGATATCTTCTTTTGCCATGCCGATCCTCACCGCCTCATCCATGATCGTGCTGATAATGCCGTGTTTCTCAGCAGAATCTTTTGGCAGTCCCTCATCCGAGAGGGGAAGCAGGATAAACATTGCCCCGTACTTCTTTGCAATCGGAAGCAGTTTTTCAAACTTTTCTTTTTCCAGTGAAATCGAATTGATGAGTGCACGTCCCGGATAGATGCGGAGCGCGGCCTCAATAATATCCACATGGCTGGAATCAATGCAAAGCGGACAATCCACCGTCGAAGTCACTTCGTAAATGGTACGCAGCATCATCTCTTTTTCATCAATACCGTTCATACCCATATTGATGTCAAGGATCGATGCTCCATTTTCCTCCTGTTCTAATGCCATGGTACGGACAAGATTTAAGGAACCCTCTTTTAACTCTGCCTGCAGCTTTTTCTTTCCGGTCGGGTTAATACGTTCTCCAATGACCATAAAACGTCCATCAAGTGTGATCTCTACAGACTTACGCTCTGAAGTCAGCATTCTTCTCTTCGTCTGAAGCGGTGCTTTGACCGGGATACCTTTTACTGCCTCCTTTAAAGCACGGATGTGCTCCGGTGTTGTTCCACAGCATCCTCCAATGATGGCAGCACCCTCTTCGACCAGTTTTTTCCCGACTTCGGCAAATTCTTCCGGCTCTACATTAAAGACGGTCTGACCATCGATCAGCTCCGGCATTCCGGCATTTGGTTTTGCGAGAAGTGGTATCGCTGCATACTCTGCCATCTTCGCGATCGGCTCTAACATTGCCTCCGGTCCGGTCGAACAGTTCATTCCGACCGCATCCGCACCAAGGCTCTGCATCACAACAACCGCTGTCACCGGATCTGTTCCATACAGTGTTCTTCCGTCTTCATTATAAGTCAATGAAACCATGACTGGCAGGTCACATACTTCACGGATTGCCAGCACAGCCGCACGGCATTCCTGCAGGCTCATCATCGTTTCAACCACAAAAAGATCTGCTCCGGCCTCCGCAATAATTTTCGCCTGCTCTTTATAAACATCCACCAGATCCTCAAACATCAGATCTCCCAACGGATAAAGCTGTTCTCCTGTCATGGTAAGATCTCCGGCAACCAGCGCATTTGTACCCTTTGCAGCCTCTTTTGAGAGTGCGACAAGCTTGCGGTTCATCTCCTCTAAATGATCTTCCAAACCATATTCTTTTAATTTTATTCTGCTCGCGGTAAAGGTCGGCGCAAATAAAATATCGGTTCCGGCCTCTACATACTGTTTCTGCAGATCGATCAACACTTCTGAATTTTCCAGGATCCACTGCTCCGGACATACTCCGACCGGCATTCCTGCCTTCTGTAAATTCGTTCCTGTTGCACCATCAAGCAGTACCGGGCCTTTTTTTACCAGCTCCCTAAACGCTTCTCTTGTCATTGCTGCCAGTTCCTTTCCTTTTCACATCATTTTTATCTTGTGTAATCTGCTGTCTTTTTTATCATCCAGCGGCTTTCCGTCATATCGCTTTTCTAAAGGATCGTGCCGCCTCCGGCAACATATTCTCCATCATATAATACGACTGCCTGTCCAGGTGTCACCGCACGCACCGGCTCTAAAAATTCACAGTGTATCGTATCTTCTCCGGTTCTTGTCACCTTGCACATACTTCCGCTGTGGGAATAACGGATTTTTGCCTTCAAAAGCATCTCATCCTGAATATCCGGGATCGACATAAAATTAATATGATCTGCATCCAGTTCATAAGTAAATACATCTCTGTTCTCACCAAGTACGACCTCATTTGTCTCCGGCCGTATCTCCGTGACAAATACCGGATGCCCGAATGCAATACCCAGTCCCTTTCTCTGTCCGATCGTATAATGCGTAATCCCTTTATGTTTTCCGACTACAGTTCCGTCTGTCAGAACAAAATTTCCCGGAGGTGGTACCTGATCGCCGCATTCCCGGTCAATAAATCCGGCATAATCATTGTCAGAGATAAAGCAGATCTCCTGACTGTCTTTTTTATGTGCAACCATAAGACCGATCTCCTCTGCAATCTTACGGATCTCATCTTTATGATAGGCACCGACCGGCATCAATGTGTGTGACAACTGTTCCTGTGTCAGATTGTAAAGTGCATACGTCTGATCTTTGGCTGCTGTCACGGAATTTTTAATTGCATATCTTCCATTGGAAAGCTGCTCGATCCTCGCATAGTGCCCGGTTGCAATATAATCCGCACCAATCGCAAGACTCCGATTTAACAATGCTTCCCATTTTACATAACGGTTGCATGCAATACACGGATTTGGCGTCCTGCCTTTTAAATATTCCGCAGTAAAATAATCCATGACATTTTTTTTAAATTCCTGTTTGAAATTCATGACGTAATAAGGAATTCCAAGACGGTCTGCCACTCTTCTGGCATCATCCACTGCCGAAAGGCCACAGCATCCGCCACTCTCCTCCTGCACAAATTCATCCTCATCCTGCCAGATCTGCATGGTCACACCGATCACATCATATCCCTGTTCCTTCAAAAGGTATGCTGCCACAGAGGAATCCACACCGCCTGACATACCGACTACTACTTTCTTTGCTGCCATTCTTTTCTCCATTTCATCTATCTCAAATATTTTCTATTCTGCCAGATGTCAACATCCATTTTTACACTATCTATTATTTGACCATACATCGCCCCATTGTGCAATCTTTTTTTCCGGTGCGCTGATTATTTTTTTGCAAAATTTATGAGAAACCCAATCCGAGTTTCTCATAAATGATTGTTGTGATATAATCCTTCCACCGTCCGGATCACATCATACCAGTATGACCGCTGCTGTCCGCTTTCAAAATGTATGAAAAACAGCAACATATTTTTCTGCAGCTCTGCGATCAGATCGTAGAGTTATAAAGTTCGCCTGTTCTGTAATTATAGGTATAAGAACCTGATTTCTGATAGGTATTCGCCTTTGCGGCCTCACTCTTTGCATAAGACTCTGCACGGCCTGCCTGTCGTTTCACTTCTGTTCCATAGTAGCTGTTGTCTGCAAACATTGCCTTTACCTTACTCATATCAGCCTTCTTAAACTTCTCTTCATCAATGGTAAGCTTGTTGTCTGCACCTATGGAAATACCGATATCAGAAAGTGATTTACGGTTTGCCTCTGTCACATTCACCATGCTGGCACCGGCTCTTAAAATACTCTTTGTATTGGAATTACCCACTTCATCGATCAGACTATTATAGCTGTCTGTAAAGTTTTTAACAGCTTTATAGATAGCATCCGTATCATAACCGGTTGTCTTGTTTCCATTTTCATCTGTCTTTGTCACTTCGTTAAATAAGGATTTATCCCCTGTTTCCTGAAGAGCTGCAACCGACTTCTCCACACTCTTCGCATCACTCTCAATCACAGCGAGTGTCCTGGTGCTGTCTTTGGATGTTGACGTTGAGGAAGATGTTGTATCGTCTGAATCACTGACCTGTCCACCTTTCCCATAATACGCATTTAACAATTTAAAATAGCTGCCCGATCTGATTGTTGCCCAGTCACTGTAATTGATTCCAAGTATATCACTTCCTGACATACTGTTCGAAAACAATGAATTCTTAGATGATGTAGTGTTTAGACCAGAAAACAAAACTCCCATTGAATATGAATTATAGCCAGAAATTGTTGCCATATATCTCACTCCTTTGAAATAATACAATAACCTGTTCGTTATGAATCAAACATCCCTGTTTTCTTTTATATCGTCATTTTAGGCCGTTCTCTTTATATTTTCAAGCATTTTCCACAAGTAAAACCGTCTTTTCAGGTGTATGGATAACCTAACCAATTTTTTTGTATTTTTTTCTGTTTTTTTGTTTTAAATTACTAAAAAATTGTTAATTTATTATTCATACTTTGTTCATATATGATTGATATACTAAATACAGTTAAAAAATACTTAGACAACTTGTTATAATATACTTGATAAATTTTTTTCATAATAGCCCGGGCGCCGAAAGGTGTCTGGGCACTCCTCATTTATGGGAACTTACAGGTTTTCGATCTGCCAGTCGATCGGCTCGATCCCATTTGCTTTTAAGAAATCATTTGCCTGACTGAAATGTCTGCATCCAAAAAAACCTCTGTATGCAGAAAGTGGGCTTGGATGTGGCGCTTTTAAAATCAGATGCTTCGGATTTGTCAGCATCGGTATCTTGCTCTGTGCCGGTCTTCCCCACAACATATATACGATTGGCCGGTCCTGTGCATTGACTGCCTGTATGATTGCATCCGTAAACTGCTCCCAGCCTCTTCCCTGATGGGAATTCGCCTGATGTGCACGGACAGTCAGCACCGTGTTTAAAAGCAGTACGCCCTGATCCGCCCATTTTTTTAAATATCCGTTGTTCGGAATATAGCATCCCAGATCATCCTGAAGCTCTTTGTAAATATTCTGCAGAGATGGCGGGATCTCCTTCTGTGATGGCAGTACGGAAAAGCTCAGACCATGTGCCTGATTCTCATTGTGATACGGATCCTGTCCTAAGATCAGTACTTTTACCTCACTAAGTGGTGTAAAATGCATCGCATTGAAGATATCATCTGCCGGCGGATAAATGACCGCCCTGCTGTATTCTTCTTTTACAAATTGAAATAGTTCCCTGTAATATGGCTTTTTAAACTCTCCCTGAATTGCCGGGAGCCAGTCATTCGTAATCATTGCCATGATATTTACCCTCTTATTATCTTCTGACAGAGACACCGCGTTCTGCCAGATAATCTTTCAGATCACAGATCTCAAGTTCTTTGTAATGGAATAAAGAAGCAGCAAGCGCTGCATCCGCTTTTCCCTCCGTCAGCGCATCGTAAAAATGCTCTTTCGTCCCCGCTCCACCGGAAGCGATCACCGGAATAGAAACATTTTCTGCGATCATACGGGTCAGTTCAAGATCATAACCTGCCTTGGTTCCATCACAATCCATACTGGTCAGAAGAATTTCTCCTGCGCCAAGCCGGTCCGCTTTCATTGCCCATTCCACAGCATCAATTCCGACATCAATACGTCCACCGTTCTTGTAAATATTCCAGCCCGAACCGTCTGCACGCTTTCTTGCATCGATCGCTACCACCACACACTGGCTGCCAAACTTATCTGCCGCCTCACTGATGAGTTCCGGACGGTTGATTGCAGAAGAATTAATCGATATCTTGTCCGCACCCTCACGGAGTAATGCCTTGAAATCATCCACAGTACGGATACCGCCGCCTACAGTAAATGGAATAAACACTTTTTCTGCCACTTTGCGCACCATATCCACGACCGTCTCTCTGGCATCTGAGGTTGCTGTGATATCGAGAAATACCAGTTCATCTGCCCCCGCCTTATCATAAGCCGCTGCGATCTCAACCGGATCTCCTGCATCCCTTAAATTTACGAAATTAACACCCTTTACCACACGTCCGTTATTCACATCCAGACACGGAATAATTCGTTTTGTAAACATTTTTATCCTCCTGTCTTAAATCCCGGCAAAATTTTCTAGTATCTTAAGTCCGACTGTACTGCTCTTTTCCGGGTGGAACTGACATGCAAAGATATTGTCCTGTTCCACGGAAGCATGAATATGTGTGCCATATTCCGTAGTTGCTTTCACAATTCTGTCATCTTTTGCTTTCAGATAATAAGAATGAACAAAATAAACATATGGATGCTCCGGCAATCCTGCAAAGAGCCTTCCATTATTCCATAGATCCAGTGAATTCCATCCGATATGCGGTATTTTTAATCCCTCTGTATCTGGTATACGCAGAATCTGCCCATCTAACAAATGCAGACCTTCCACTCCGCTGCTTTCCTCACTGCCCTCAAATAAAAGCTGCAGACCAAGGCAGATGCCAAGAAATGGCTTTTTCTCCTCCGCCACTTCCTGTATCACTTTATCCAGTTCATATTTTTTTAACTGGACCATCGCCTCACCGAAAGAACCAACCCCCGGTAAGATCACCTTGTCTGCCTGACGGATTTCATGAAAATCCCTCGTTATCACGCATTCCTGATGTAAAAAGTCAAGTGCCTTTTGTACGCTTTTTAAATTGCCTGCATCATAGTCAATGATCGCTATCATTTTTATTCCTCACTAAGTCCTGCATCATCCAGTATCTGATAAATCTCTTTTGAATATGCAGTCCGATCCTTCATGTCATATACTTCAAGTGCTTTTTCCGTATCAATCTTAAATGCTTCTAATGCTTCCTCTGCCTTTGCCTGTATGTCTGAAATCTCTCCTTCACATCCAAGTTCTTTGGCATCACTGCTGTATTCTTCACATCTTCCGATCGTGCTGATCAGTGAATCCAGTGCCATATCATAAATTTTCTGGTTCACCAGATTCTGATATGCTCTGTACTGACCTGTTGTATATGCCAGAATACGGTATTTTCTGTAGGTATCCTGATCTTTCTCTTTCACTTCAAGACCTGCCACATCCTGAAATGCCTGCTCATAATCACCCTTTGCATATGCGTCTTCTGCATTTGAAAAGCTGCTTGAATAGCCGACCAGATTTGTTGCTAACACCACAAGAATAAGGAATGAAAATACCATTACAAAGATCAGAATTACCGGCACCTTCGGCAATGGAGGAGTCAGATCCGGTTCCTTTGGCGGCTTTGGCTTCTTTTCTTTCTTTGGCTTTGGTTTCTTTTCTTTCTTTGGCTTCTTTTCTTTTTTCTTTTTCTCTTTTTTCTTCTTTTTCTCTTCTTTCGGATCCGGCTTTTCTTCTTCCTTCGGTGCATCCGATATATCCGGAATATCTCCCAGTTCCTGCAATATCTGCATATTTGGATCTGACAAATCAATGTCACCCGCATTTTCTCCTGTTAGCGGTTCTTTTTGAGATGAGACAGAATCACCTTTTTCATCCTCATCATCTTCCCCAAAAAGAATGCGTGATAATTTTTTTAGAAAACCTTCTTTTTTCGGAGTTTCTTCTATGCCATCCGGAGTAATTTCGGTTTCTTCTGCCTCACTGTCTCCAAACATATCAGCCCCGCCAAGGTCTCCAAAATCATCCAGTCCTGTGCTGCCTGCATCATCCATACCAAAAGTATCACTTCCGGCATCATCTGACGCCTGTGCCGGTTCTGCTGTATCTTCAGACTGTTCATCCGGCTCTTTTTCCATCGTCTGTGCCTGTGACAAATCTTCTGTTTTTGTCACATCATCGATACCCGGGATATCTCCAAGCGTATCCATCAGGAAATCATCATCATTATTATTATGATCTGCTCCATCCACAATCTGATCTAAACTGTTAAAGAAATCATCCGTTTTTTCCTCTTCCGGTGACGACTTCTCATTTTGCAATTCTTTTTCAAACTGTTCTAAAAAATTATCTTCCGCTTCTTTGGAAAGTAAATCATTTTCCATATCATTCATAATATCTTCCTCTGTCTGCATCGTTTCACTCCCGGTTTTTTTCTTTGTATCCAAATCTTTTTCAGATATGGAATTTAACAGTCCATCCAGATAATCTTCTGTCCCGCTCATCCGATACCTCCGTCAAGCCTATAACTTAATTTGGGGATGTGACAATACATCACATCCCCCTCTTCGCTTCAACCTAATCAATGCTTTTATCAATTAAATTGTCAATAGCCTCTACAAGATTGCCGATTTCAGGTTTTGTCAACTGAGCATCTGCCCCTAACTGTTTGCCTTTAATTCTCATTTCCTCATTGACCAAAGATGAGAAAATAATGAGCGGTATCTTCTTCATATTATCATTTGTCTTAACCAGTTTGGTCAGTCTGTGTCCATCCATCATCGGCATCTCGATATCCGTGATAATACAGTGAACCTTGTCACGCACATTGCCTGCTTTTTCAAATTCAGTAAGTTTGTCCCATGCTTCCTGACCGTTCATTGTCACAATCAGATTGGTGTATCCTGCCTTCTTCAGACAATCTGTGATCAAGCGGCTAAGAAGCGGTGAATCCTCAGCGATCAGGATCGGAGAGTCACAACGTTCACGGCTTACCATATTATCAACATCTGATACCTTAAGTCCTGTCTCCGGGCTGATATCGGATACAATCTTCTCAAAATCAAGGATGATGATCAGCTTGTCATCCATCTTAATGACACCTGTGGATGCACTGTTATTCTCCGTATTGATCGTTGAATCCGGTTTGATGATGGATTCCCATGATACACGATGGATACCAATCACGGCATCTACATGAAACGCAATATTTAATTTGTTAAAGTTCGTGATGATAAAAAGTCCTTTGTTTTCTCCGTCCTCCGGCATTCCCAGGCATCTTTTCAGATTAACAACAGTAATCATCGTATCACGCGGCATAAAAATACCTTCCACACTTGGATGAGAATTTGGTACTGGTGTAACCGGCTGATACGTCAATATCTCTCTGATCTTTGCAACATTGATTCCATAATGATTATTTCCTAATGTAAATTCCAGGACCTCCAGTTCATTTGTTCCTGACTCTAAAAGTATATTTGTATCCATTCCTGTCTCTCCTCCCGCGTATCATCTGCTACGCAATTCGTCTCTTTTTCCATTGCATAAATACTGCATTTATTATAGCACATTACTAATATCATTACAAAGTAATTTGATAATTTGTACCGCTGATATTTACAAACAGATCCAGACTGTCCACACTGGTCACACTGTCCGGCACCTGAAACAATAAGATAGTATTTTCTGTTACTCCAGCCGGGACTGTTTCCTGATACAGTGCAAAATCAGATGGAAGTATTGTATTTTCTTCCTCTGCTTTTTCCTGACCATTGACCATAACAGAGAACTTCGGTGTCTTTGCAAAGTTATCTATCGCTATTTCATCCGCTCCGGAATTTGTAATATCAATACCGACAATCACAAATGTCTTGCCCTGCTCTGCATCCAGCGAATAATAACCGCCCTCCATATAATTTGCTGCAATTTCTGCTCCGGTATATGTGACCGACAGATTTTCTCCTCCAAACAGTTCATCCAGTGTCGACGGCTCTGCTGTTTTATTCTCTGTGCTCTGGTCTCCTGCAGCTGCATTGCCGGATGCATCCAGTGTGATTTTATTCTCCGTCTCCGTCGTCTGTGACTCATCCACTGCCTCTGTTTCCTGCTCATTGCGGCTCACATTTGCAAGACCGTCAGGCTGGCTCGTATTAAATTTTGCCACAGCGTGTGCCGAGTAATCCACAATCATGCCTTCCTCATCTTCTGTTAAACTGTATGGCTGTTCTCCACATCCACCGAGCAGCAACGCTGTCACTGCTGCCACTGCCGTTAATCTCATTCCCGTTCTTTTCATGGCATTCCTCTCAAAATATCTGTAAATAATAGAACTCACGCTCTGCGAATATTCTATTATCATGAACAACAGAATGCGCACTCTGCGAACATTCTATTGTCACGAACTATACCCATATGTTAGCATTTTTGGTATGATTTATCAACTGAAAAATTTCCATTATTTGTTTCTAATTCAAACCAGAATTCCACTCCGTCCTCATGATTGATCACGCCGCACTTCTGATGGAACGAATCCATGATTGCCCGGACGATTGACAGACCGATGCCGCTGCCACCGTATTCTCTGGTTCTCGCTTTATCCACTTTGTAAAATTTGATCCAGATATTGTCCACATCTTCTTCCGGTATCGGATTTCCCGTGTTAAAAACACTGACGCGGACTTTGTCCCCTTTCTGTACACAGCTGATATCGATCCGCTTTTCTCCCTCTGCGTGATGGATCGCATTGCTCAGATAGTTGGTCACTACCTCTTCCACCTTAAATTCATCCGCCCACGCATATAACGGTTCCTGCTGTGTAAAGTCCAATGTGATCTCATTCTGATTCAAAAGGATCGCAGACGAATTGATCACCCCCCGGATCAGTTCTGTCAGGTCAAACCGCTCCATGGTGATGACCTCATTGCCAAATTCGAGCTGGTTTAAAGTGAGCAGTTTTTTGACCATTTTATTCATCTTGTCCGCTTCGTCCATGATGACTTCGCAGTAAAAGTCCCTGCTCTCCGCATCATCATTGATACATTCTTTCAATCCCTCCGCATAGCCCTGGATCAGTGCAAGCGGTGTTTTTAACTCGTGCGATACATTGGATAAAAACTCTTTGCGCATCTCATCGATCTGCGTCTTTTTGTCAATATCGATCTGCAGCTGGTTATTTGCGCTTTTCAGTTCGGAGATCGTATGCTCTAACGTGGTCGACATGACATTCATATATTCGCCTAACTCATCTACCTCGTTGTGGTATCTGCGCCCCGGCTGGTATTTTGCCTCAAAATCAAGCTCCGTCATGCGTTTTGAGATATCGGTCAGACGCAGAAGCGGTGTTGTAATGCCTCTTGAGACAAACACGATCACGACTGCACTGATGATTGCAGCGACAACACCCACACATGCCAGAAATGTATTGGACAGATTGACGCTTTCCCTGATACTCTCAAGTGCGGTACGCATCAGGATCAGATTGCCGTTTGAAAGTGTTCCGTAAAGGACCAGAAACTCTGAATCTAACCTGGTATCCGTCTGTTTTTGAATAATATAATTATCCGACTGCATCATCACCGTCACTTCATTTTGTTTTTCGCCAAAAATGATATTCATAAATTCCAGCATCATTTTCTGCGTATCATTGACGGAAGACCGCACGATCGTCCGGTCGGAGCTTATGATCATGACGGTGATATTCCCATTTGCACAGAGATTGTCAAATGTCACATCAAAAGAACTGTCATCAAGTGTCCCTGCCTCACTCGCTTCATCGATCGTCTCAAATCCGGAAAGCAGCGTATTTTGTTTATTGATCACATAGTACGGTTCTAAAAAAACCGTGTTGATAAACCAGCACAAAAGAAGTGTTCCCGTAACCAGACAGATACTGATCAGGATCAACTGGTGTGTCAGTGAACCAAAATATTTTCTTTTAAATTCTTTTTTCCTGCTTTTCATCATTACTTATCACTGCCATTTTCTTCTGCTTCAAATTTGTAACCCATGCCCCAGATGGTTTTGATGTAATCTCCTTTTTCACCGATCTTGGCACGCAGTTTTTTGACATGTGTATCGATTGTTCTGGCGTCCCCGAAATAATCATAGTTCCAGACATGATTAAGAATCTTTTCCCTGGAAAGTGCAATGCCTTCGTTTTCCATAAAATAGGTAAGCAGTTCAAATTCCTTGAAGCTTAATTCGATCTGTCTGCCATCCACCGTCACTGTATGTGCAGTCTGATCGATCACGATGCCGCCGATGGAAAGAAGTTTTCCCTCCTCCGGTGCCTTTCCGCTTCTTCTTAAAATTGCACCGACACGCGCAACTAAGATCTTCGGAGAAAACGGTTTTGAGATATACTCATCAACTCCAAGTTCGAACCCTGTCAGCTCGTCCTCCTCATCCCCCTTCGCCGTCAGCATGATAATTGGCACTTTCGAAGTCTCCCTGATTTCCCTGCAGACCTCCCATCCGTTCATCTTTGGCATCATGACATCTAAAATGATCAATGCAATATTTTTTTCCTGATAAAAAATATCGAGTGCCGCTTCTCCATCTCCCGCTTCTAACACCTCATAATCTTCCCTGACCAGAAAATCACGGACTAATTTTCTCATTCTGCTTTCATCATCCACAACTAATATTTTAATTTTTTCCATCTTTGTTCCTCATTTCTGCGCTGCTTTTTTGCACATCTCAAATTTGTGCCAGAGTACAAACCTGCATGTTATCCTAACAGATAATTATGAAATAAATGTGATGTCTTCTATGGTTCTTCCACCGTCTGTTCACGTTCCTTTAACGCGGCTTCCCTCTCATCAAGTTCCTGCTCCCACGCCGCATATTTATCAATCAGCTTATTTTCGTAATTGATGATCGTCGGACTGTCGCTCGTCGATGCAACGATAAACATTCCGATCACGCTGACTGCCAGTATCACAGATATAAATAACGTGATCTCATATTTTTTGCGGTATCCATCCGTTTTTTTTGACGCCTTCTTTTCGCTCGCCCTGTTTTTTGCAGAAATCCTTAATTTTTTCCGGAGGCTCTCCTCTAACACCGGATGTGTCACGGAAATCGGAAGAATATCACTGTTATTAATGGACGGATTCTGAATCAGATATTCCTGTAGTTCTTTTAAGTATGTAAATCCAACCGCTGTTTCAAACAGTTCCTGCTTCACCATTTTATTATATATTTCAAGCACCGTTTCCGGATGATGCATATCTGCGCGTTCTTCCACATAATGAATCCCATGTGCTTCCTTTTTCGCCTGCTCTGCTTCCGCTTCATCCGTAAAAACAAAACCGTTTATCTTTACTTTTTTCTTTTCGGACATGATTATTCCTCTTATTTTTCTTATTATCGTGATATGTCTTTTGTCATTCTGATTTTAATAATGTCAGAATCAAATAACGGTTCCAACATTATTTTCATTATAAAAAAATGTGAAAAGAAATGCAATGCGTATTGTATTGTAATTTCTATATAGTATAATCGGCTTAGGAAATCAATTCTGGAGGTTTTTTATGAACAAAAATAATTTTGCACCGCTGCCGCCTATGGGTTGGAACAGCTACGATTACTATGACACCACGGTGACAGAAGATGCCGTGAAAGCAAATGCAGATTACATGGCTGCACATTTAAAGGAGTTTGGATGGGAATATATCGTCGTTGATATCGAATGGTACGCGATCGGTGTCGGTTCCATGCGCGATCAGTTCCAGTATATCCCGTTTGCGGATGTTGCCATGGATGAATTTTCAAGACTGCAGCCGGATCCGGCACGTTTTCCATCTTCTGCGGACGGAACCGGTTTTACCCACCTTGCTGACTATATTCACAGTCTCGGTTTAAAATTCGGTATCCATATCATGCGCGGAATCCCAAGAACTGCTGCGCATAACCATTGTATGATCAAGGGCAGCAACGTGACTGCCGATATGGTCGCAAATCCTTCCTCCATCTGTGGATGGAACCCGGATATGTACGGTGTCCGCGATACGGAGGCAGGACAGGCTTACTATGATTCCCTGATGGAACTTTATGCTTCCTGGGGTGTTGATTTCATCAAGTGCGATGATATCTGCAATACCAATATCTATCCGGCCAATCCTTATTCTGCACGCCATGAGATAGAAATGCTCGCAAAGGCGATCGCACGCTGTGGCAGGCCGATCGTTTTATCCCTTTCTCCGGGACCTGCACTGATCGAACACGCATGGCACTATGAGACTTATGCAAATATGTGGCGTATCACCGATGATTTCTGGGATAAATGGGATCTGTTAAAAGATATGTTCCACCGCTGTGAGCTCTGGCAGAACCATGTGGCAAAAGGATGTTACCCGGACTGCGATATGCTTCCGCTCGGCTGGCTTGGAAAAGGATTCGGTCATGAATGGTACACTAATTTTACACCGGAGGAACAGCATACCATGTTAACGCTCTGGTGTCTCTTCGGTTCCCCTCTGATGCTTGGCTGTGAACTGACAAAGTTAGATGACGCCACACTTGCCCTTCTTACTAACCGCGATGTGCTGTCCATGTTAACCCCGGACTGCAAGCCGCATCAGGTATGTCTTGACGATGAAAAAGCCATCTGGTGTGCACACAATGCAGTTACCGGTGAACACTTTGCCGCCTTCTTCAACCTATCGGATGAGACACAGACGATCCACTGTGACATCGAAACGCTCCATGTCGGCGATGAACCCTGTGCCCACAAAGATGCCAGCCTGACGGAACTTTGGAGCAAAGAAAAAACATCCGTATCCGGCAGTGCCATTTCTGTCACACCGCCAGCACACGGATGTCTGGTATTTCGTGTAGAAAACTAGTCGGAAAGATCACTCCTCCGGCATCCAGACACGCATCTGGTTTTCTCCCCGGTTCGCCCACGCATAATAAGGAATTGCGGTCAGCGTCACATCTGTCCGCTTCGGGCGTTCCTCGGAGTAAAGTGCATCACTGCTCTCCATCCGGTATCCCGGCAGATGGATCAATACATTTCCTTCTAATACACCTTCCCTGCAAAGTTCTGTCTCCGCTTTGATCTCTCTTGGAATCCGTAGCGCCTGAATACATTCGCCATTGTCAACTCCCTCAAAACAGTAAACAACCGGACCACGCATCAGGGCGACACAGCCTTCATCTTCACGCACGTTTGTGTTTGCATAAATTTTGCGTACCGGAAGATCAAATGTAAGCTCAATCACATCATTTTCTCCCCAGTTTTGCTTCAGATAAAGATATCCGTCTTTTATGCAGGATGCTGCATCTGTCTTTTCTCCATTGACTGTCACGCAAAGTGTATCCATACGGATATGGGACGGAATGTGGATTGCCAGTTCAAATGCGTCTTTCATCTTCGCCTTTACCTGATAGGTTACTTTTCCCTCCCACGGGTAACTGCTGTCTACCTTGACAACCGCTTTTTCAAAATCTGCTGTCTGTCCCAAAAAAAGATGGGAATAGAGTGTCGTATCACTCTCGCTCCACGCATAGGTGCCAAGTGAAGTCACAAGACGTACCAGGTTTGGAGGACAGCATGCGCAAGCATACCAGCCCGGACGGGTCGGCAGCACATGTTTGTAACCGAAGATCGTGCCGGAAGTTCCCGGATTGGTCTCAAGCGGATTGACATAGAAAAACTGTTTTCCGTCTAACTGGATACCACTGATGGTTCCATTGTAAAATTCCCGCTCCATAATATCCGCATAAATTCCAAGCGGCCTGATCTCCAACATTCTCTTCGCAAAAAATATCATTCCGATCGAAGCACAGGTCTCTGCATATGCCATATCGTTTGGCAGATCATAGTCAATCGTAAATGCCTCGCCCTCAACCGTAGAACCGATGCCGCCGGTGATGTACATTCTTTTCTTTACAATATTATCCCACAGAGTCTGACACGCCTCATAAAGTCTCTGATCTTTATCTTCCCCGGCAAGGTCTGCCATCGCCGTGTACATATAAACGGCACGCACACTGTGCCCAACCGCCTCTTTCTGCTCATAGATCGTTGCATGTGTCTGCGTATATCTCTGATCTAACGGCTCTAAGCTGTACTGCCCCCAGTGCTGCCAGCCTCTTTTTTTCTTTTCCTCGTAAAAGTAATTTGGATTTTTTCCGCGCTCTTCCAAAAAATACCGTGCCATATCCTTATATTTCTCTTTTCCGGTCGCACGGTAAAGTTTCATCAGTCCGATCTCAACTTCCTGGTGCCCCGGAATCCCCGGCTCTTTATCTTCCCCGAACATGGAAATAATATGGTCAGCAAGACGCTCCACCACATGAAGCAGTTTTTCTTTTCCGGTTGTCTGATAGTATGCGACACCAGCCTCCATCATATGTCCGGCACAATAAAGTTCATGGCACTCCTGCAAATTCTGCCAGCGGTGTTCCGGTTCTTTTACAATAAAAAAGGTATCAAGATAGCCATCCGGCTGCTGTGCCTTTTCGATGATGTCAATGATCTCATCCGCACGCGCTTCCAACTCATTGTCCGGCTTTACCGCAAGCGAATAGGCGACACCCTCTAACCATTTTGCGACGTCACTGTCCTGAAAGACCATACCGTAAAATTCTCCTTCGCTTAAACCTGCGGCAATACGAAAATTTTCAATGGCATGGCTTTTTTCCACGCCTGGCACTTCATCATTTAATACTTTCTCCTGAAACGGAATGACGGTGTCTGTCATGCGGTGCTGCATGGCAGACCAGAATGGGTCGTGGATTTTTATCTGGTTGATGTTGATTTCACGAATATTTTTTGACATGATTTCTCCTTTAGTTTGTGGCTCCCGCTTTGTGCTTTACCACCTAACCCTTATACTCAAAATTAGGTATCTCTCCCCATCTCTCTTTAAAGTAATGCGCCGCCATTTTCGGTCTGCGCTCTCTCGTAAACAGTCCCTTTTTATTACCATCGACTCTCATGCATCCCTGCACAGTCGCAAAATCCGCAAAGTTCCAGACATGTTCACCGATAAAGAACTTCCTCTTATCAAACTGCGCATTCTGTCTCTTGTAAAACTCCACCTGAAATTCCTCCGAGAACATTTCCGGCACACACTCATGGATGCCGGCTACAGCATCGGCACCGTACTCGGTAATCATGACAGGTTTATTCTGTTTTTCCCAGAAATCCAGTTCCAGGTTCAGTCCATAGCAGGCAGCATCAAGATCTCCGGACAAATTGTACCAGCCATAGTAGCGGTTGATGCAGACGACATCCATGCTCCTTGTGACCATGTCTTTTTCATAGTTGTTCTGACAGCAGACCAAAGTGACCGGACGATTTGACGGGTCTGTCTCATGTGCCAGTTCATAGAGGGAATGCCAGTACTTGTATGCAGATTCCGGAAAATTTTCCGTATCCGGTTCATTTCCAAGTGACCACATGACAACGCACGGATGATTCTTGTCGCGTGCGATCATATCTTTAATGACCTGCTCATGGTGCTCGCGGATCGGGAATGTTTCATAAGGATTTATGCCCGCTCCGGCACCGATCCCGACTGCCGGAACCTCGTCAATGATCACGATTCCCTCGCGGTCACACAGACGGTACATTTCTTCCGCATACGGATAATGGCTGGTACGGAAGGAATTTGCATGCAGCCAGTGGATCAGATTGACATCTTTGACATCCAGGCAGACGTCCATACCGCGTCCGTGAAATGCGGAATCCTCATGTTTTCCAAATCCTTTGAAGTAAAATGGTTTTCCATTGATCAGAAATGAAGTCCCCTCCACGCGCACCGTACGCACGCCAAACGGCTCCTCATAATAATCATCACCGAACGTGACTGCTGCCGTATACAGATACGGTGTTCCCGGATATGGCTCCCACAGTTTTGCATCCGGTATCACGATCTCCCCGGAAGTGCCTTTTGCCTGTGCCACTTCATTTCCATTGGCATCTAAGATCTGCAGTACAACTTCCTGTCCATCTGTATCTGAAGTCTTAACCTGATAATTCACAATGCCATCTGTTCCACGGATATCTGTCACAAGCGTTACATCTTTGATATACGCCTTCGGTGTCGTATAAATTCTGACCGGACGGTTGATCCCTGCATAATTAAAGAAATCAAAATTAGGAAGATTCTGTGGTTTTCTCCAGCGTTTTGCAGCTTCAACTCCCGGCACTCCTACATTGTCTGCTCCCATAAATGAGGTTCCCTCCTCATTTCCAACCGGAAGTGTGCTGTGATTAATGCGGTTATCCACAGCAACGACCAGTTCTGCACTCTCCCCTGCACATAATTTGTCAGTGATATCCACTTCAAATGGAAGGAATCCTCCTTTATGCTGTGTGAGCAATACCCCATTCAGATAAATTTTTGCAAAATGTGTTACTGCGTCAAAGCGAAGCACCAGTCTCTGTCCCTTGTAATAAGAAGGCACTGTAATATTTCTCCGGTAATACGCATAACCGTAATGATTCCGGTAAGCAATATCATCTTTCTGATCATTGTAAGATGCCGGAACTGCGATTGGCTCCATCTGCTCCGGCAATGTCACCGCATCCCCCGGTTCCTCCGTTGTCCCAAGTGCAAAATCCCACACTCCGTTTAAATCAATGATCCCACGAATCTTATTTTCCTGTGGATATAACATGTTACCCCTCCATTTCTGCCTTAATTAATCTCTCATACTCTGCGTCACTTAATTCCAACACCCCGCCGTGTCTTTTTTTCGTCCTGCCAAGATCATATTTTTCTTTTTCCAAAATCGTGAAATCACCCGATGACAGATCTTCCGTGATCATCGGCAGATATCCCTTTCCCTCGGCAAACTGATCCGCGATCACACACCAGCTCCTGCCATCCGGCAAAAGATAGCCCTCCGGGCCTTCCACGCCCTTTAATTTTTTAAAAACCGGACAGGCGATCTGTTTAAAATCCCTGCGGAGACTGTCCGCCTCCTCTAAAATCAGTCTGCTGTCGGTCTCATCCTTTGAGATCCTGTAATATTTCCCGCTGCTCCTTAAAATTGTAGTATCGATCACATCCCGCTCACGCTCCATATATAAAAATGTGTCTGAAAATGTGATAAAATCCTTTGTATAAGCGGCATAGATGCGGTGCTTTGCAGTCTCTTCCCCTTTACATTTTACTTTGGATGCAAAAAAAACTAAAAATGCCTGCTCTTCCTCATCAAACACTGCTTCCGGCGCCCAGACACAGCCCGCCTCACGGATGCCGACCGTATGGGCACGCTCCTTTTCCCAATGAATGAGGTCTTCCGACTCCCAGATAATAATATCCCTGCTGCCGCGCTCCTGCGCTGCCTGCCAGCCCTCACCCTTTTCGATTCGAAGATCGGTTGCGATCAGATAATAACGTCCATTCAGCGGATTTTTTACCGGAAACGGATCGCGCACGCCGCACTCGCCGATATGCGAATACAGTACCGGTTTTCCATCGTTTAGATCCGTCCAGTGCAGTCCGTCCCGGCTCACGGAAAAATAGATCTGCTCGCCGTCCTTCTGTTCCCCAGTAAAGTGTACAAATAAATATCCTGCCATACCCTGCTCCATTCATATTACTTGATTTTTATTTTCGTGGACACTCAGCCAATATCCGGCTCATCCTTCAACACGATCGTATCGCGGGTCTTTCCCTCCGTCTCAAATACGATGATCTCGTTTTCCCCCTTTTTCAGCAGCGGTGCCGGGATATAGAGTCTTTTCTGCGGTCCGATCTCCCAGAATCTTCCGATATTAAATCCGTTTACAAAGACACAGCCCTTTCCCCATCCCTCAAAATCCAGGAATGTATCTGCTGTCTCGTCGATATCCACCGTAAAACGATAAAATCCCGGCAGCCCTTCTTTGTATTCTTTGGAAAAGTCAACTTTTTCGATATTGTCGAGCGGCAGCGTGTACTGTCTCCAGCGATTATGCATATGTCCGTTGACCTGCACGCACTGACCGATGCCTTTTCTCTGGTGCTCCATGCGCGGTCCGAAATTGACACGCCCCATATTTTCCATCAGGATATCAAAATCAGCTCCCCTTTCAAACGTGACATCCAGCTCTTTTTCTTTTAAAAGTTCCAGATCGTAAAGTGTTGTGACCGGTTTTTGATCCACAAAAATATTGGCACGGTCGTTTGCCTCCCACAGGCGGAGTTTTTCGAGTTTCTCCTCCGTATCTAATGTGGAATGATATAAAATATAGCCGTAATTCTGCCCCAGTTTTTCCATGCTCTGCGGAAAACTGCTCTCCACCGGAACACTGAGGTCATCCAGCACTGAAAACAGGCTTACCTTTTCTTTTACTGGCAGTGTTCCATATGCCTTTCTTTTGATCTCGGTCGTAAATGTAACTTCCGGTATCTCTCTGTATTTTGCAATGACGTCGCGGTATCTGCGGTATTTTTCCGTGATCTGTCCGTCCTCCGTCAATAGCGCATCATAATCATACGACGTCACATCCGGGGTCAGCTCATCATAGTAGTTCGAGCCGTTCATAAATCCAAAATTCGTACCGCCCTCAAACATGTAAATATTGACATGACCAAGTTCTAACATTTTGTCGAGGTCCTTGACGCTCTCCTCCAGATTGCCGGTCATATGACCGCCATTTCCCCAGTGATCGAACCAGCCTACCCAGAACTCCGTACACATGAGTGGTCCGCCATCCGTATATTTTTTCAGGACTTCAAAGCGCTCCTCGGTCTTAGATCCAAAATTTCCGGTCGGCAGCGCGCCTTCTAAATGACCCCCGTTTAAGTTTTCTTCAAACGGTCCGTCCGAGGTAACAAGCGGGACAACGACACCGCCTTTTTGCATTTTATCTCTCATTGCAAGCAGATATTCCCTGTCGTTTGCATAATATCCGTATTCATTTTCGACCTGCATCAAAATGACCGGCCCGCCGTAATTGATCTGATACGGCACGATTTTTTTCAATAATACATCATAGTAATCCTGCACATGTTTTAAAAACGGCGGATAGGAAACGCGCAGTTTCATTCCATCTTCCGCTAACAGCCACGCCGGCAGTCCGCCAAATTCCCACTCCGCACAAATGTACGGCGACGGTCTTAAAATCACATATAACCCAAGTTCCTGCGCCGTTTTTACAAATCGTTCTATGTCAAGCATCCCCTCAAAGTGGAATTCACCTTTTTTCGGTTCATGCATGTTCCACGGGATATATGTCTCCACTGTATTGCATCCCATTGCCTTTAATTTTTCAAGTCTGTCCTGCCAGTATTCCGGAACGATTCTGAAATAATGAATTGCACCCGATATGATCTGAAACGGTTTTCCATCCAGATAAAAATTGTCTGTGATCTCAAAATTGCCCATGCCATCTCTCCTCTTTTTCACAAAATGTTCCTTTTGTATCAGTTCTTTCCTATAACAAAAGGTGTTGATCCCCTATTTCTTAGAATCAACACCTTCTGTTCAATAGCGGCACATCATGCCTTTATTGTATACCTATTTGTATAATGCATCAAACTGTTCCTGCAGTGCTGCGGTTACTTCTTCAATACCAGCCTGTTTTAATGCTGACTGCATCTCTGCAACGATCTCCTCCGCAGTTCCCTGATATTTACCATAAGAGATCTGTTTTGTATAGTTGGTATATACTTCGTTGATGTTATCGATCTTAGACTGGATATCATCAACTTCCGGTACAAACTGTCCATACGGATAATCAATCTTTAAGGAATCATACTCACTGTAAAGTTTGTCAATTGCATCCCAGTTTCTTGTAGCGTCTCTGATCTCAAGATCGTCGTTACGCCCCCACCACCAGTTGGTCATACCGTTGATGTTGTCTGTGTCTGAGTTGTAGCCTTCCGGAGTTGTGCGGAGTCCCTCATCGTTGATCTCGTAAGATACGCCTTCAATACCATAGCAGAGTAATCTGTAGCATTCTTCGTCATTTCTTAATAAATCATATACCATCAGTGCTCTTTCCGGGTTCTTGCTTGCTGCGGAAACTGCCATTGCACCGTGTGTGATGGAAAGTGCTACCACGTTTCCGGTCTCTTCTCCGAAGTAGAAGAAACCTGACTCTGCATCCGGATCATCCTGATAAATCGTATTTGACGGAGTTGCACTGCAAAGATCTGTCCAGGTCTGTGTGTGGTGCTGCTCTGCTGCAACACGACCGATACGGTAATCATCACGGTTTGAGGAAGCAGTATTGTTTAATACATCTGTCTTCCATACGCCGATGTTATCCCATTCTTTCATTAATTTTGCATACTCAACCATCATATCTGTGTCTGTGTATGCAGGTGTTGTGATCGTGTAAAGGTCATCTTTTGTACCGCCCCATAATGCGCCGGAACAGACACCGTCGATTGCAACAAAATTGCTGTGGGAGGTGATCCAGCCGTTTGCCATCTGTGCATACTGTGTACCGTCAGAATCCCATGGAATCACATCCGGATATGCTTCTTTTACATATTTAAAGTAAGTTGTAAGGTCTTCCCAGCTCTTGACACCATCTGTCAGTCCTGCTTCTTTTGCCCAGTCAAGACGATAGATGAATCCATGGTTGGTCCACTGTGCGTAATTATCCTCCGGGATCAGATAGATTGAGCCGTTATATTTACACAGATCCCAGTGATCCTGGCTTACGCTCTCCCATGTTTTTGGTGCGTAGGTCTTTAACATATCCTCGGAAAGCTCTAAGAATGCTCCGTTCTTTGCGTTTGGCCAGGCATCGAGCCAGTCAGAAGCAGTTCCGACAAGGTCGACAGAACCATCCATCTGTGCCAGTGTCAGATTGTAGTTGGAGAGATAATCTGTCCATCCGATGTAATAAATCTCAAGTTCTGCATTTACTTTTTCGGTCAGGATCGCATTCAGTTTTTCCATCATCTCATCGAGACGCTCTGCGCTCTTACCATCCGGTTTATCACCGGTCACCATATAAGTGATCACTACATGTTCGGATGTGTCAATGTCACCACTACTTGTCGTTCCCCCTGTTTCCGTAGTGGATGCACTGTCTTCCGATTTTGCTGCATTTCCTGTTGTGGAAGAATTGCTTCCTCCGCCACAGGCTGTGGCGCCAAGTAACATTGTACCTGCGAGTAACATTGCCCCAAGTCTCTTAAATCTTTTCTTCATACCATACCCTCCATATGATTTATTTTTGCAGCAGATCTGTCTTTTTCTAAGACAAAACTGCTTTTATTATGACTCTGCCCCATGCAGAGCGATAATCGTATCGATCAGCCTTTTACGGCTCCAACGGTAATACCGCTGATAAAATATTTCTGAACGAATGGATACAGGAAAATGATCGGTCCGGTTGCAAGAATCGCATTTGCCATCTTGATTCCCTCTGTCGGAATATCTGCCAATGATATATACTGTCCTGCAATGGAGTTTTTAAGCTGATCCATTTTATTTACAACTTCATATAATGTATACTGTAACGGTTTTACATCCACTTTCGAGCTTAAGAAGAGAGAGGACTGATACCATTCATTCCAGTATCCCAGTGCAAGGAATAATCCGATCGTCGCAAGTGCCGGTTTTAACATTGGCAGGATCAGGGAAACAAAGATCTTCATATCCCCGGCGCCGTCGATCTTGCCGGACTCTGTAATCTCATGCGGGATCGCCTTCACAAAGTTTTTCATCATGATGATCAGCCACGGCGACATCATAAGCGGTAATAAAACTGCAAAATAGCTGTCCTTTAAGTGGTAAGTCTGTGTCATCAGAAGATAGTACGGTGCAAGTCCTGCGGAAAACAGGCTTGTAAAATATATGTAGAAGGAAATTCCGTTGCGGAACGGGAAATCTTTTCTCTGCAGTGCATAACCTGTCATTGCTATGATTGTCAGTCCGACCGCCGTACCGACCACCGTCAGGATGATCGTGAGCAGATAGGATTTCCAGATACCACCGCCCTTGCAGACCATCTCATAAGCTGCCAGTGTAAACTGTTTCGGAATCAACTGTACACCTTCCGTACGGATCACTTCTTCTGCCGTAAATGAACTTCCAAGAATCAACAGGAATGGAAATATACATGCCAGTGCATAGATTGTAATCACTACATATCCAAATCCCCGCACAATCTTATCAGAAGCTCCAAGTTTTACTTTATTGCTGTTATTTTTCTTCATAGTCGACCTCCATAGATATTAAAACAGGGAATAATCCGGTTCAATTTTCTTAACCACATAGTTTACGATCATAACGATCACAAAACCAACGACTGACTGATACAGACCGACTGCCGACGCTGTCGAGAAGTTAAAATCTGTCATCGTAGCCCTGTAAACAAACGTCTCAATAATATCTGTCGTGTCATATAATAAGGAGTTCGTACCAATGATATTGTAGAACAATCCGAAATTACCTTTTACGATGCCGCCCAATGCAAACAGTAACAGGATGATCACGGTAGGTTTTAAACTCGGGAGCAATATGTAACGAATCCTCTGAAATGCATTTGCTCCATCGACCTTGGATGCCTCTATCATCTCTGCGTCAATTCCGCAGATAGATGCAAAATATACAACGGAGTTGTAACCTGTCTGCTGCCACAGATAAATGATAACCAAAAGTACCGGCCATACATGTGGATCACTGTAAGGTCCCCATTTTTCCATTCCAAGTCTAGTAAGGATCTCATTTACAAATCCGGTATCATAATTTAATAAGTTAAATACCAGAAATCCGACTAAAACCTGTGAAATGAAATATGGAAGAAACATCATCGTCTGTGATACTTTCTTGAACCATTTACATCTCATTTCATTTAAAAGGATCGCTACCACGACCGCAAGTAAATTTCCAAGAAGGATAAATGCCAGATTATATAAAATTGTATTTTTCGTCAGTGATAAAAGTTTTCCTGATTCCCAGAGGAACTCAAAATTCTGTAACCCTACAAATTTGCTACCAAAAATACCATCGCGGTAATTGTATTTAACAAACGCAACATAGTGTACTGTATCATTGATATTTAATTAATTTTATGGTCTGACAAACCGTTTCATGATATACTAAAAAGAAACGGCGGTGATTTTAGATGGCAAGACCAAAAAAATATA